>LBJMR02800__coassemble_511_pt1 | contig 26053 bp, 24 predicted proteins | sample LBJMR02800__metabat2_high_PE_031 | metagenome-assembled genome bin LBJMR02800 | reverse complement strand
CAGAGGATTGGGACGTACCTGTACATCCTACAACTGCATTCTCAAGCACCGAAACTGATGCAACACATCAGAACGTCGAAGAAGACGAATATTCAATTACACCGTTGGATTCGACTTCTTGGGTAAGAGTTGATGAGTTTAACTATTACTTGGAGAAAGCATCATCGTCAGCCAATGCAGAGCCGTTTGTAACTTTTATAGTAGACCCATATGAAATTGGCATTACAATCAGAACACGAGTACGAAGTCTGACCTCAAGTGCTACATGCAATATTGGGTACTCAGACGAAGCAACTGGTGAACCTTTGAGCCATGCAATCGAATTGTCATTAGGCGAATCATGTATAATGACTGATGTAGGCAATGTTGAACTTGGCATTCGAGCAAGTACATACAGTACGCCGGGTTGGTCTACGCTAGCTGTCGATGGAGCCAATAGAAAGTACGATGTAAGAAAGGGGCAATAGTTTAATTCAATGACCGTTACAGAATAGCGGCAAAGAGTTTCTATGCGTAGTTGTTCGACTTTGGCAGGAGTAGTACCATGATTGGTGCTACTCCTGCTTTTTAATGGTATATAATCATACATCGATTTGCAGCGTGTTGTTTTTTTGATATGCCCAGCGAAAGCCGGGGGCGCTGCCCCCGGCTTTCACTTTACCAGTCTGTCAATTTGATGGAGCCTGTGGTGCTTTCGGCCTCCACGGCAAGGCTGCCGTCACCCCAGACGGCGCCGGAGACGCTCCGCTCATAGGAAAGGCCGGTGTACTCGTCCTTGATGCTGCTGGTGGTGCTTTCGGCGGTCAGGGTGTAGCCCGGTACATCCTCCAGGGCCAGTTTGATGGACCCGGTGGTGCTCTCCAACCGGCATCGGGTAGTGGACCCATCGGCGGTGACCTTCACAGAGCCGGTGGTGGTCTCCACATCCAGCGACTGAAAGGGCTTATACACTTTGACGCTGCCGGTGGTACACTGGACAGTCAAAGTGTTGCCACCCACAGAAACCCGGATGCCGCCGGAGATAGTGTCCAGCTGATAGTTCAGCGCGGAATCTTCGGGCACTTCCAGGACCAGACGGCCGCCGGACAGGAAATTGCCTTTGGCGGTGGTAACGCGGAGGGTGCCGCCCGTCTGCTCCCAGACCGGCGTCTCGGCAGGGAGGAGGCCGCCGGTGTAGTACCGCGCGACCACATCCGGTCCGGTTCCTGCCACAATCTCCACGGCACAGGTCCGGCTCTCCACGGCAATGTCCGTCACATCGGAAAAGGATGCTTCCGCCGCCAGCTTGCCGTCTCCAATCAGAGACACGGAGAATTTGCCGCCGGTCATAGCCACAACCGCCGCCGCCAACACGGCCACAAAGGAGAGAATCAGAACCACAAGACGAATCCAAAGCAGAGTACGGTTATTCATGTTGCCACCTCAATGCGATTACAGTGCGGATGATGGCCGACAGCAGACCCGCCAGGGGCCAGATGATCCAAGTGATGCCCCAGGCAGCGGTCAGAAAGCTGACAACCAGATAGACTGTGGTCACAACAATCCAGTACAGATTCATCACGGCCTTGACGGTCTGACTGCCGGGATGACGCTGGGCTTCTTTCATCCAGCGGTCGCCCTGCTCGTCTTCCCGATACTCCACCGGTGTGGACATTTCGGTATAGGTCAGCAGCGCCGTGGCACCGGCCGCCAGTACCAGCAGAATCACCACAGCCAAAATCTGCACGCCCTCCCAGGGAGCCAGGGCGCTGGCTACCACAATGGCAGCGCCCAAAATATAGGTGGCTGCGGCAATGGCTGTATTGCGGGCGCTGCGGCGGCGGTAGTATTGGGCCTCCTGCCGGAAATGCTCGTCGGGCATGACCTGGGCAATCATTTCGTCCAGATCTCCCATGCTGGCCACCGTCAGACTGTAGGCTTCGCTGTCGCTTTTGCCATCCCGCAGATAGTCCTCGTAGCGCTCCCGCATGTTGCCCAGCAGCTCCTCTTTCAGCTCCAGAGCCTTTTTGGTCCGGGGAACGTCTTCAAAAAGTGCCTGTATATAACGGTCGATTTTTTGACTCATGGTTCCTCTTCTCCTTGTAACAGTGTGTCGATGATGGTTTTAAAGGTCTGCCAGTCGGCGCAGTTTTCCCGGTACAACGCCCGCCCCAGCTCCGTGATGGCATAGTAGCGCCGCCGTGCGCCGGTGGTTTCATCGCCCCAATAGGAGCGGATGCAGCCGGCACTTTCCAGACGGCGGAACGTGGTATACAGCGTGGCCTCCTTCAATTCCAAAAGACCGCCGCTGGCCTGGGCCACCGCCTTGTTGAGCTCGTAACCGTAACTGTCATGGCGGAGCAGCTGGGCAAGAATGATGGTGTCCGTATACCCACGGATCATATCGGACATGTTCAGCATTTCCTCACCTCTCTGGTTTCACTATACTACGGAGATACCTCATTTGTCAAGGTATATTTTCAGCATTGGTAAATCATCAGATGATAAAGAAAGCCCGCACCGATTTCCGGTGCGGGCGTATGTACCGTTATTTCGTTTTCAGCAGCGCTTCTCCGGCCTTGAAGATATCACCGGCGCCGACGGTGAGAATCAGGTCGCCGGGCTGGGCCAGCTGCCGCAGCTGCGCCGTGACCTCCGGCAGCGTCTCACAGTAGATGGCGCCAGGGATCTGCGCAACCAGGTCAGCCGAGGAAATGCCGATGGTGTTTTGCTCCCGGGCGGCGTAGATCTCCGCCACCACGGCCACATCCACCCGCCGCAGCTCCCGGACAAAATCATCGAAGAGGGCATGGGTCCGGGTGTAGGTGTGGGGCTGGAAGGCACAGAGAATCCGCTTGTAGCCCATGGTCTGGACGGCGGACAGCAGGGCATGGAGCTCGCCGGGGTGGTGGGCGTAGTCGTCGTAGACGTCGGCTCCATTAAATACACCCTTTTTCTCCATGCGGCGGCCTGCGCCGTGGAACGAGGCCAGGCCACGGGCGGCCGTTTCACTGTCAATGCCGCAGCGCCAGGCCACGGCAATGGCCGCCAGAGCGTTGAGGGTGTTGTGACGGCCCACCACGCCCAAGTCAAAATGGCCGTAGGGGGCTCCATTGCAGAGAACGTCGAAGGCGTGCCAGTCGTCGCTGCAATTTACCGCCCGGACGGTGCAGTTCTCACCCAGACCGAAGGTGATACGGTCGATACCCGCCAGGGTTTCCTGGGTGCTGGCGTCGTCGCCGGAGGCGATAACACAGCCCGTTTCCGGCACCAGCTGGGCAAAGGCACGGAAGGACTTCTGAACGTCGGCCAAATCCTTGAAGAAATCCAGATGGTCGGCTTCCACGTTGAGAATCACTGCAATGGTGGGAAAAAAGTTCAAAAAAGAGTTGTAATACTCGCAGCTCTCCATGATAATCGTGCCGCCCCGGCCCACCCGGTGTCCGGCGTCCAGCAGGGGCAGACGGCCGCCGATCATAACGGTGGGGTCCTTTTGGGCTTCCATAAAGATGTGGGTCACCATGGAGGTGGTGGTGGTTTTGCCGTGGGTACCGGCAACGCAGATGGCTTCCCGGTAGGACTTCATAATGTAGCCCCAGGCCTGAGCACGCTCAAAAATGGGAATGCCCAGGGCACGGGCGGCGGCGATTTCCGGGTTGTCGTTGTGGACGGCGGCGGTGCGGATAATGGCTTCCGCACCCTCAATGTTTTCGGCCCGATGGCCAATGGCCACGGGGATGCCCTGGGCCAACAGACCGTCGGTGGCAGAGGAGTTGCTCATATCGGAGCCGGAGATTTCCGCGCCCATATCGTGGAGCACCAGTCCCAGGGGACGCATGGACACACCGCCGATGCCAATGAGGTGGACCCGGCGGCCGGGGCGGAGATATTCGCCAATCAAAGCGGCATTGGAAGGCATAAAAACTTCCTCCTTCTATCAAATCAAAGAGAACATTTGGGTCAACATGGCGGACCCCGTTCGTTTGTCAATGTATGCAGCGCTGTGGATAAGCATTTCAGCTTGCAAAGACGTGCGTGACTCATTATAATACGAAATGGCTTGTGTGACAAGAAAAATTACTCGAATGACATCTTTCGTGTCCGAGAAAGGCGGGAAACGGCATGACGGCAAAAGAGGCGGCGGACAGTGTGCTGCAACGTCTGGAAGCGGCGGGATATGAAGCCTGGGCCGTGGGCGGCTGCGTCCGGGACACCCTGCTGGGCCGGACGGTCCACGACTGGGATATGACCACGTCGGCCATGCCGCAGCAGGTCCTTGCCCTCTTTCCCCATTGTGTCCCCACGGGCCTGCAGCACGGCACCGTCACGGTGCTGGAATCGGGTTATGCCTTTGAGGTGACCACCTATCGGGCTGAGACCGGCTATTCCGATGGCCGCCACCCCGACGCCGTCTCCTTTGTGGGGACGCTGGCGGAGGATTTGGCACGGCGGGATTTTACGGTCAACGCCATGGCGTTGGACGTCCGGGGCCGTCTGGTGGACCTCCACGGCGGCCGGGAAGACCTAAAATATCGGCTGCTGCGCTGTGTGGGGGAGCCGGAACGGCGGTTCCGGGAGGATGCCCTGCGGATGCTGCGGGCCGTGCGGTTTTCGGCCCAGCTGGGATTTACGATTGAAGCGGAAACCCGGCGGGCCATGGCGGAATGTGCCGATGGCTGCACGGTCCTGTCGGCGGAACGTATCCGGGACGAGGTGGAGAAAACCCTCCGGTCCCCGGAGCCATACCGGGCGTTGGAGCTGCTGGACTATGGTATGCTGCGGGCCGTTGGATTGGAGCCGGGGACGGCCCGGCCCTGGCCCACGGTCGCCATCGACAGCCCGGCCACGGCCTGGGCGGCCTTTCAGCTGGCCGTACCGGACTTTGACCCTGCCGTTATGCGGCTGGACAAAAAAACGGGCCGTCTGGCGGTGGAAACGGCGTCCCTGTACGGTCCGGAGCTGACCATGGACCGATTGAAGCGGGTGGTGGCGGACCATGGATGGGATGTGGGCCGGTGCCTTTGCACCCTGTATGGACAAACGGCTCTGGCCGAGGAACTGGAACGGTCTGGCAACTGTGTAACGCTGGCCCAGCTGGCAATTACGGGCCGGGACCTGCCGGTGACCGGTCCGGCGGTGGGGCGGCTGCTGCGGCAGCTGTTAAATCATGTGCTGGAGGTTCCGGCGGACAACGAACGGACGCGGCTGCTGGAGCTGGCCGCTATTTGGAAGGAGAACACCCTGTGAAACTGCGACGTATTTTGTATGTGTTGGGCGGTCTGGTGGTGCTTTGTCTGTTGATAGTGGGCGGCTACGCCCTCTATTTGCAGCTGCAATACAGCCGCATTCCGGACCATTTGGAACTGGAAGTGGAAAATCCTCAAGAGCCTGTCTTGCAGACCGGAACAACGTACAGCGCCGTCACCTGGAACATCGGGTTCGGCGCCTATGACCACGACTTTTCCTTTTTCATGGACAAGGGCTTTATGGAGGACGGGACGCCGGTCCAGGGCAAGCAGTCCCGTGCCGGAAGCCGGGAGCGGGTGGAGGCCAACGTGGGCGGCGTGGAGGATACGCTAAAGGGCCTGAACGCCGATTTCCTGTTGTTGCAGGAGGTGGACGAGGAAGCCACCCGCAGCTATCAAGTGAATCAGCGCCAATGGCTGACGGAGGCCTTTCCCGACAAAAGCGCCGTCTATGCCTGCAATTTCCACACGGCCTATCTCTTTTACCCGGTCTATGAGCCCCACGGCATTGTCAACGCCGGATTGCTGACGCTGAGCGGCTATGCCATGGATGGAGCTGAGCGCCGCAGTTACCCGGTAGACCAGAGCTTTCCCACCAAATTTTTCGACCTGGACCGGTGCTTTGCGGTCCAAAGGCTGCCGGTGGACGGGGGCAAGGAACTGGTTCTGATTAACTCCCATATGTCGGCCTATGACGAAGGCGGCATCATCCGGCAGGCACAGATGGAGCTGCTGTGCCAGGTTTTGGAGGAGGAGTACCGCCAGGGCAACTATGTGATTGTGGGCGGCGACTATAACCATGTGCTGGGGGATACGCTGGGTATCTTCCCGTCTCAGCAGCAGGTTCCTCCCTGGGTCCAGACCTTTGACGAAACCATGCTGCCGGAGGGGATTTCGGTGGTGTATGCCGACAATGACCAGCAGGTTCCCACCTGCCGCAGCTGCGATTTGCCCTATACCAAGGGCGTCAATTACACTTCGGTGCTGGACGGGTTCCTGGTTTCCGATAATGTGCAGGCACGGGCCGTCAATGTGGATACGGATTTTGCCTATAGTGACCATAACCCGGTGGAATTGGAGTTTACACTGTTGCCGTAATAAGCTACTTTTACGCAATCAGAAAAATCATAAAAGTTTTACTCGATTTTTTCAAAAAATCGAGTAAAACTTTTATATTGGTTCTATTACCGCTATACTAAGAATAAGGGCGTGCTGCAATGAATTTCGCAGCACGCCCTTTAATTTGCAGTTCGTTCATGACTTTCTTAAGGTTCGATTATGGTGCCTGCCCTATGATGGGGGCACCTGCAAAACGCCACAAGGCGTGAACCACTATGTATCAACCCCATTCCCACCGCCGCGCCCGGACGGCTGCCGCTGTCGCCGCCGGCGCGATGCTGCTGTGCGCCCTGCCCATGACGGCTTCCGCCGCCGGCGGCCTGGAAATGAGCACCGCCTATCCCGGCATCACCGCCCAGGCCGGTGACGATTTGAGCTTTACCATGGATTTTGACAATGACCTGGGCAGCGGTCAGAGCGTGGCCCTGTCGGTGACCAGTCTGCCCGAGGGCTGGGAGGGTGTCTTTACCGGCAACGGCGGACAGATTTCCCGTGTCTTCGTCCGCGACGGGGAAAACACGGGCCTGGCTACCTTTGAACTGTCCATTCCCGACGATGCCGCCGACGGTACCTATACGGTGGGTTTGTTAGCCACCGGCGAGAGCGGCGCCACCGATACCCTGACGCTGGAATTGCAGCTCACCGCCGGTGAGACCGGAACCTCCAGCTTTGAAGCCCAGTACCCGGAACAGGAGGGCTCGGCATCCACAGCCTTCAGCTTTGACGCCACTTTGGTCAATAACAGCGCCAGCCAGCAGACCTATACCTTCTCCACCAACGTCCCCACCGGCTGGACCGTTACCTACCAACCCACCGGCGAGACCACCCAGGTGGCCAGTCTCACCGTGGACGCCCGCAGCAGCCAGGGCGTCACCGTCAATGTGACGCCGCCGGCCACCGCCGAGGCGGGCAGCTATGACATCCAGCGATTGTGCCAGCGCAGCGACGATCTGGATGAGATCTATCACAACTACTTTGAAAAGGCAGGTGCGTCCCATGACCTTCCCACTGACAAGAAGCGCGGACTTCTCCGGCGCAGAGCGTGAACGGACGCCCCGCGGCGGCGGTCTCCATGCGCTGTTTCGCAAGGAGCTGGCCGATCAGCTCAACAGCAACCGGTTTCTCCTGCTCTTTGCGCTGCTGGCCATTGCCGGAGTGACGGGTTTCTACGCGGCCCTGTCCACCATCCGCGACTCCTCGGAGGAGCTGGATTTCCTCTACCGGACGCTGTTTACCACCAGCGGCAGCAATCTGCCGTCCTTCGCGTCGTTTCTGGCGTTTCTGTCCCCCCTGATGGGCATTGTCCTGGGCTTTGACGCCATCAGCCGGGAGCGGTCCCAGGGGACGCTGAACCGTCTGGCGGCCCAGCCCATCCATCGGGACGCCATCCGAAACGGCAAATTTCTCTCCGGCGTGGCCGTCATCTTTCTGACCATCTTTGCCATGGGTATGCTGGTCCTGGGGGCGGGCATTCTCAGCCTGGGTGTGTCCCCCAAGGGCGAAGAGGTGGCCCGGATTGTGGCCTTCCTGGCCCTCTGCGGCGTCTATGTATCCTTCTGGCTGGCCTTTTCCATGGTTCTGTCCGTCTGGTGCCGTCACGCGGCCACGGCGGCGCTGGGCGCTATTGCCATCTGGATTTTCCTCTCGTTCTTCTTCTCCATGGTGGCCGCCGCCATCGCTTCGGCGGCCTATCCGCTGGACGGTATCCAGGGCTTCTACAACCAGGAGGCCAACTACACTCTGGAGCTGACGCTGAACCGGATTTCGCCATATGATCTCTTCAGCGAGGCCGCCAGTACCATCCTGAACCCCAACGTCCGCTCCATCGGCGTTATCACCATGTCCCAGCTGTCTGGCGCGGTGGCGGGCTATCTGCCCTTCGGCCAGAGCTTGCTGCTGGTGTGGCCCCATCTGGTGTGTATGGTGGCGCTGACTGCCGTGTGCTTTGCCGTGTCCTATATCGGCTTTATGCGCCAGGAGATTCGGGCTTGATTGTTGCAAAGAATGGAGAAAGGCCGTATACTGAATATCAGTACGGAAAGGGGGAAGGACCATGCGCATTCTGCTGGCCGACGATGAATGGGAAATCACCCGCGCCCTGAAAATCATGCTGGAACGGAGCCAGTACACGGTGGATGTGGCCGAAGATGGCGCGCAGGCGTTGGACTATCTGGAAAACGGCTCCTATGACGCCGTGGTGCTGGACGTGATGATGCCCCAGGTGGACGGGCTGACGGCCAAGGCCGACATTGACGACCGGGTGGCGGGGCTGGACGCCGGGGCTGACGACTATCTTCCAAAACCCTTTTCCTCCCAGGAGTTTCTGGCACGGGTCCGGGCGCTGCTGCGGCGGCGGCCCTCCTACGTCCAGGAGCAGCTGTCCTTTGGAGACCTGACGCTGGACACAGGCTCCTGTCTGCTGACCTGCGGCAGCCATTCCATGCGCCTGGGCGGCAAAGAGTTTCAGATTTTGGAACTGCTGCTGCGCAACACCGGCGTCATCCTGTCCGCCGCCACCTTTCTGGAGCGGATTTGGGGCTTCGACAGTGACACGGAGATGAATGTGGTCTGGGTGCATATCGCTTATCTGCGCAAGCATCTGGCATCGATTCACAGCCGGGTGACCATTCAATCCATCCGGGGCGTGGGCTACACCCTGGAGGATGGTTCATGCTGAAACGGCTCCAATGGCGGTTTATCCGCATTGCCATGGGCTCCACTCTTTTGGTGTTTGTGTTTCTGCTGGCGGCCATCAATGTGCTCAGCTACGGGCGGCTGCTCCGGGGCGCTGACGCCATGCTGCGGTTTATCTCCGACAATGACGGACGGCTGCCGGAATATGCCCAGGTCCTCTCCGGGGACCTGCGGCCGGAACCGGCGGTCCACTACACGGAGGAGACGCCCTTTTTCACCCGGTTTTTTGTGGTGCACGGTGACGGTACGACGGTCACCGATGTGGAAATGGAGCGAATCGCCGCCGTATCTGAGACGGAGGCAGCAGATTTCTATGTGCAGGCATTGCAGCAGGAGAAGGAATACGGCTTCTGCGGCGATTACCGCTACCGGGCCGTGGAAAACGGCGAAGACACCACGGTGGTGTTCCTCAACTTTGAGCCGGACCGCCGAACGGCCATCAATACGCTGCTGATTTCGGCCACAGTGGCGGCGGTGGCTTATCTGGCCGTGTTTCTGCTGGTGTATCTTTTGTCCAAACGGGCCATCCGGCCCATGCTCCGCAGCGCTGAACAGCAGAAACAATTTCTCACCGATGCGGGCCATGAGCTGAAAACGCCCCTGACCATCATTTCCACCAGCGCCGACGTGCTGGACGCAGAGCTGCCCAATAATGAATGGGTGGCCAGCATCCGCCGTCAGGCCGGGCGCATGTCGGGATTGATTGCCAACCTCATCACCCTGTCCCGGATGGAGGAGGAAACGCCCTTCCAGAACGATTCCTTTGTGCTGTCGGAGGCCGTGTGGGATGTGGCGGAGCAATACCGGGCCGTGGCGGAGACGCGGCAGCGGCGTCTGATGCTGGAAATTGCCGACGGTGTGGAGATTCGGGGCGATGCCGCCGCCATTCAGCAGATGTTGTCGCTGCTGCTGGACAACGCCGTTCGATATGCCGATGAAGGCACCACCATCGCCCTACGGCTCTATGTCCTGCGGGACATCATTCTGGAGGTGGAAAACGGCTGCACGCTGCCGGACGATTTGGACCCGGAACGGCTGTTCGACCGGTTTTACCGGGTGGACACCACCCGCAGCCGTACCACCGGCGGCAGCGGTATCGGCCTCTCGGTGGCACGGGCTATCGTGGAGCACCACGGCGGCACGCTGACGGCGGCGCGCCATGGCCGCTCCATCTGTTTCCGCGCCCGGTTTCCACAGTAAGAATCTTGCAAACTACCATCCCGTTGTCGTATACTGATAGGCGACAACGGGAAAATTTTTTTGTATTTCAGGAGGAATTGCCCATGGCATCGCTGAGCATCCGAAACGCCCGGGCCATCGTCACCGTGGACGATGCCGACCGGGTTTTGACCAACGGAAACCTATTGATCGAGGACGGCGTCATCACCTATGTGGGAGCGGAGGAACAACCGGCAGACCGGGTGCTGGACGCCCAGGGCTGCTTTGTCTATCCCGGTCTCGTCAACACCCATCACCACCTCTATCAGACCTTCACCCGCAACCTGCCCCAGGTCCAGAAAATGGAGCTGTTTCCCTGGCTGGTGACACTCTATGAAATCTGGCGGGGACTGGATGCGGACTGCATCTATTACAGCAGTCTCACCGGTATGGGGGAACTGCTGCGTTACGGCTGCACCACCTGTATGGACCATCACTATGTATTCCCCAAAACCGGCTCCGAGGGCTTTATTGACCGGCAGTTCCAGGCGGCGGCGGAACTGGGCGTCCGGTTCCACGCCACACGGGGCAGCATGTCCCGTGGCAAATCCGACGGCGGCTTGCCGCCGGACGATTTGGTGCAGCCGGTGGACGTGATTCTGGAGGACAGCCGGCGGCTGGTGGAGCGGTATCACAATCCGGAACCCTTTTCCATGGCCCAAGTATCGCTGGCGCCCTGTTCGCCCTTCAGTGTCACCACGGATTTGCTGAAGGAATCGGCGGTCCTGGCCCGGCAGCTGGGCGTCCGGCTCCATACCCACCTGTGCGAGACCAAGGACGAGGAGCGGTTCTGTCTGGAAGTTCTGGGTAAACGGCCCCTGGAGTATATGGCCGACTGCGGCTGGCTGGGCAGCGACGTCTGGTATGCCCATGGTATCCACTTCATTGATGACGAGCTGCGTCTGCTGGCGGAGACAAAAACCGGCGTGGCCCACTGTCCCGTCTCCAATATGAAGCTGGCCTCCGGCGTCTGCCGCATTCCCGATATGCTGAAACTGGGGGTGCCGGTGGGTCTGGCCGTGGACGGCTCGGCTTCCAATGACTGTTCCAATCTGCTGGCGGAAATTCGGGCGGCGTACCTACTCCACCGGCTGACCTACAGCACCGACGCCCCCACGGGCTACGAGCTTTTGAAAATGGCTACCCGTGGCAGCGCGGCGGTGTTGGGCCGGGATGATATCGGCCAGCTGGCCGTGGGCAAGGCGGGTGATTTGTTCCTGCTGGACGTGGATAGCATCGATCAGGTGGGCGCACTGCTGGATCCTGGATGTTTCCTGGGTACCGTCGGCTATGCCCGCCCCTGCAAGGCCGTGGTGGTCGGCGGACGGGTGGTGGTGGAAGATGGCTGTTTGACGGGCATCGACGAACCGGTTATACGGGAACGGGCCCAGCGCTGCATGGAGCAGTTTTTGAACCGGGCGTAAGCGCGCCGCAGCCAGCGAAATACTCGCGCCGCGCACGGCGCGAAATCCCCAATCGTCCCGGAGCGCCATCCGCAGATGGCGCTCTCCCGGCAAAGCCGAAGGCCGCCGTCCCCACCCCGTAGCGGGTGGTGGACGGCGGCCTTTTCGTATACCGGCTTTTTCAGTCGGTAAATCCATAGTAGACCTGACCGGGCTGTAGGGTCACGCCCTTAATTTCGGCCAGTTCAGAGACGGTAACGAAGCGATAGCCCTTGGCCTGTAGAATATCGATAATCTGCAAGGCCGCCTGGACCGACGCATTGGACATGTCGTGGAGTAGGACAATGTCGCCGTCCTCAACCTGAGATACCACAGCCTGAACGATTTTTTCCGTGTTGCGCAGCTTCCAGTCCATGGGGTCGAGGCTCCACAAAATGCAGCTCATGCCCCGACTTTTCAGGGCTGCCAGCACATCGCTGTCATAGGCACCTCCGGGGGGACGCATCAGAGTGGGCGTCACGCCGGTACGCTGGGTGATGGTACTGTTGGTGGTGTCGATTTCCTGGGCCAGCTTGGACGATGAGGCGGTGGACAGATTTGCGTGGGTGGCCGAGTGGTTGGCAATCTCATGGCCTTCGGCCAGATAGCGCTCCATGGTCTGGGGGAAGGTGGAGATGCGGTAGTTGCACAGGAAGAAGGTAGCGTGGGCATTCCGGGCCTTGAGACCGTCCAGCAGCGTGGACGAGATGGAGCCGGAGGGCCCATCGTCAAAGGTCAGGGCAATGTATCCCTTGGCCAGTTCGCTGTCCAGCAGCGTCAGCTGCCCGGCCTGTTCCAGGGCGGTGGACCGCAGGGACAGCTTGGCATCCAGGGAGTAGGCGGAGATTACAATGGCCCCGCTGGCGTCGTCCAGATAGACATGACCGCCCAGTTTTGCCGTCACATCGGCGGTGGAGACCATGGCCTGGGAGAAGGTCAGGGAAGTGCCGTGGCCCGTGACAAGATAGCCGCCGCCCGACGGCGTCACCGTATAGCCCAGGGCCGGAGCACAGGCGTTCAGGGGTACCAGAATGGTGCTGCCGCTGCGGGTTGGGGTTACGGCGTCGGTGGTCTCCGACATGGCCGTGGTCTTACCGTTCTGGACGGACCAGCGGGAGTCCAGCCGCAGCAGCACCGACGAGGACGGGAACAGTCCGGCGTTGGGCCCCAGAAGTTCCAGAGCGGAGGACAGCGATGCTTCCAGCCGGTCCTCCGGCAGGGAAGTCCGGGACAGCAGCACCAAATCACCGTCATAGTAGCCGGTGGTATGTACGGTCCAGCCCAGATGAGACAGGGACACTGCCGGAACATGGAGCACGCCGTCCACGGTCACCGGTGTGGTGGACAGGGCTACAGGTTCGCTCTCCGATTGGGCGGACCAGCTGCCCTCGGTAAAGGTGAGGAACCGATTCCGGTATTGCACCGTCACCGTGCCGCCGTCGGTGGTCACCGTGCCGCCCAGGGCTGCGGCGGTCTGGGCCAATGGCACCAGTTGGACGCCGTTTTGTGCGTAGCGGGAACCGGTGGTGGCCGTCATACGGCCGTCCAGCAGTCCCCAGGGGGATTCTCCTTGGAGCACCAGCACTGAGCCGGTGGACGGAACGCTGCCGCCGGTGTTTTCCTGGAGCCGGGGCAGGGCCAGAGTTGAAATGGTCAGGGCCAGAATCAGGACCCAGGCCAACAGAAACCGAACAGAACGTTGCATGGCAGGACCTCCTTTGAGGTGTGGGAAAAGATTTCCTATATCATACCCTCTGGAACAACATTCCGCAACATAAAATTTTTTATGTAAACAAAGAGCGCCCCGCATGATACGGGGCGCTGAAAGTTTAGTGGGCGGCGGGTTCGGCAGCGCTGCGGAACAGGGTCCGGAAGATCAGCCGGGCCAGGGGACCGCAGTAGCACATCTGCCAGATCAGGGCCATGGGCATGTTGCAGCCGAAGGTATGAACCCAGGTGCCGAAGCTGGGCTCCTTGAACAGCAGGGTGGCAATCAGGCTCATAACGGGGCACATGATACAGACGATCATCAGGGAAATGGCGTAGGTGATAAACTGGGGCCGGTCCGTGGGACGCATAAAGGTAAAGGCCAGACGGGTGGCCAGCTTTTCCACCACGAAGAATTCCAGCACAAAGGCGATGGGGGCCATGATGGGCAGTTCGTGGAGGGCCATGGCAAAGGTGGCGTTGGTGACGCCGCCGGTGTTGAGGGCCACGTTGTAGACGATCATACCATAGACCATGATCAGGGCCATGATGATGGTAAAGATGATGTTTTGCAGTTTGGTTTTGGGCATAAATACAATCTCCTTTTCTCCATTTTCAATAAAAAAAGCGGAACCACGAAACTTTCATCTCGTGGTTCCACACTGCGACTACCATTTGCGTCACTCAGTATAGCACAGATGGGGCCTGCCGTGTAATAGGGCAAAGGGGAAAAAAGCGGTGGGTTTCTGCAAAGCATCCTGCGCGAAATGACCAAAGTATGATATACTGTGGGGGATAGGAGGAGATACCATGAAGGATGTTATGAAGGTTTATCAGGTCCAGAGCAAGGTCTGTGCCAGTAAGGAAGATACGCTCAACGCGGTGTCCTGGTGGATGAAAAAGGCCGCGGCAGCGGGAGCCGATCTGGTGGCCCTGCCGGAAATGTTCAGCTGTCCCTATGATACCGCCGCCTTTCCCAAGTACGCCGAGGCTGTGGGCGGCCCCCTCTGGCGGCGGTGCGCCGATTTGGCTAAGGCGTATGGGATGTACCTGTCCGCCGGCTCCATGCCGGAATTGGGGCTGGGCGGAAAGATTTACAATACGGCCTATGTCTTTGACCGGCAGGGCCATCAAATTGCCCGCCATCGAAAAATGCACCTGTTCGACATCCATGTGGACGGGGGCCAGCAGTTCCGGGAGTCGGACACCCTGACGCCGGGCAACGATGTGACCGTGTTTGATACGGAATTTGGGCGGATGGGTCTGTGTATCTGCTACGATATCCGGTTTCCGGAGCTGGCGCGACTGATGGCACTGGCCAAAGCGCGGGTGGTTCTGGTCCCGGCGGCGTTCAATATGACCACCGGCCCGGCCCATTGGGAACTGACGTTCCGGGCCAGAGCCTTAGACAATCAGATGTTTTTCCTGGGCACGGCCCCGGCACGGGACCGGACGGCGTCGTATCGCTCCTGGGGCCATTCCATTGCCGTGGACCCCTGGGGAACGGTGCTGGCCCAGCTGGAGGAAGGGGAGGACGCCCAACTGGTGACGCTGGATTTGAAGCGGGTGAGCGCCATTCGCCGCCAGCTGCCCCTGCTGCAGCACCGCCGGGCGGACTGCTACAAGCTGGAAGCTCTATAAAAAAATAAAAGTTTACTCGCTTTTTTCAAAAATCGCAGGGGTCCAGGGGGCAGCGCCCCCGGTCGCCCCGCGCACGGGGCGAAACTCCCTAATCGTTTCCACCGCCCGCCGCAGCGGGTGGAATCCCCGGCCAAAGGCTATGGTCCCCGACGCCGCCCCAGTGGGGTGGACGTCGGAGACCATTTTTTGCACCATCAAAGATTGGGTAAAACTTTTTTATTGGGGGTGTTTTCGGACCAGAGCGGTGACAATGCGCCGGTCCTCAATGGCTTCCACATGAATTTCCAGGCCGTAGGCTTCTACGTCCAGAGTGGCACCGTCCTCGGGGATGGTATTGAGACGGCTGAACACCAGGCCGCCCAGGGTGTCAAACTCCAAATCCTCCGGCAATTCCACGTCCAACGCTTCGGCCACATCGTCAATGTGGGCTGTGCCGGTGATCCGCCACAGGCCCGGCTCCACCATCTCAATGTCCACCGGATCCGACGGGTCAAATTCATCGTAGATTTTGCCCACAATTTCCTCCACCAGATCTTCCATGGTGATCAGACCGGCCATTGCGCCGTATTCATCCACCACCACGGCCAGATGGATTTTCTGAGACTGCATATCCCGCAGCAGGGACGTGGCTTTCAGTGTGTCGGGAACACAGTAAGCCGGGCGCAGCAGGTCTTTTAAGGGACTGGGGGCGTCGCCGGTCCGGTCCAGCAGAAAGACGCGGGCGCTGAGAATGCCCACCACGTCGTCTTCGTCCTCATCGTACACCGGATAGCGGGACAGGCCGGTTTGCCGGATGGTTTCCATAATTTCCTCATCGGCAGCGTCCAGGGGGATGGCCGTCACATCGGAGACATGGGTCATCACATCCCGTGCCATGGCGTCTCCGAAGTCAAAGACGTTTTCAATCCACTCCTTTTCCTCGCTTTCAATGGCTCCGCGGGCTTCGCCCAGGTCCACCATCATGCGGATTTCTTCCTCGGTGACGGTTTCCTCCTCGGCTTCTACTTTCATGTGGAGCAGCCGCAGTAGACCGTTGGTGGAAGCCGACAGCAGCCAAATGACGGGACGCATGACAAAGTACAGGGCCGACACCACACCGCAGGACAGCTTCGCCACCTCCAGGGGTTTCTGCATGGCGATGCGTTTGGGCGTCAGTTCACCCAGTACCAGGGTGAAATACGACAAAATGATGGTAATAACAATGACAGCCAGAGTGTCCAAAGCGTCCACAGGAATGGCATGAAAGCTCAGATCGTTGTATAGCCAGCTGACCAGCACATCAGAAAAATTTTCAGCGGCAAAGGCGCTGGCCAGGAATCCGGCCAGGGTGATGCCGATTTGGATGGTGGAGAGGAACCCGGCCGGTTCCTCCACCAGTTTTAACAGCCGGGGGGCGGTTTTGTCGCCCTCCTCGGCCAATTTGCGCAGCCGGGCCGGGCTGAGGGAAATGACGGCGATCTCCGTCATGGCAAAAAACGCGTTGAGCAGAATCAGAAAAAATTGCAGAAATAATTGTTGGGGTATACTGTCCAAGAACATTCTCTCCTTTTTGATACGGCGGAACGGGGCTATGTAGGGACGGACAAAGCGTAAAAGAGCACGACCTCCCGCAGACGCGGCAGACCATGCTCTATCCTATGCGGTATTCGGTTCGGTTGTCGTCGCTGGTGTCGTCCTGAGACATGGCGTGGTACCGGTTCCTTTCTAAAGTTACTGGATGGGATTATACGGGAAGCGCCCTGCGAAGTCAAGGCGGAACGTGTCATTCTAACGAAATCTTTACAATAAAAAAGCCCTGGATTTCTAAAAATCCAGGGCATGTTGATGCTCAGTCGGCGTAGACCTCAGGCTTGAGGATACCGATATAAGGCAGATTGCGGTAGTAATTGGCGTAATCCAGGCCGTAACCCACCACAAACTCATCGGGAATATCAAAGCCGCAGTAATCGGTCTTGAGGTCCGCCGGATGGCGGTCCACCTTGTCCAGGAAACTGATGGTCCGGATGGAGGCGGGCTTTCTGGCGCCGAAGAACTCCTTCAAATAGGAGAGGGTCAGGCCGGAATCAATAATATCCTCCACCAGCACCACATGGCGGCCGGTGATATCGGTGTCCAGGTCCTTGATGAGCTTGACAACGCCGGAGGACTTGGAGCCCGCGCCGTAGCTGGACACGGAAATAAAGTCCATATCAATGTTGCACTGCATCTGACGGCACAGATCGATGTAGAAGAAGGACGCGCCCTTGAGGACACAGACCATAACGGGCTTCTTGTCCTTATACTCGGCGGCCAGCTCCATGCCCAGGGCTTCCACCCGGGCCGCGATCTGCTTCTCTGTGAAGAGAATCTGGGAAATGTCGTTTTCGGGTGTGGTAATTCTCATGAATCCTATCTTCCTTTTACAGATTGATGTCCTCAGCCGACAACGTGCCGACTTCCTTGGCCTTGGCCAGGCAGAGGTTGGCGTAACGCTCCACCTGCTCGGGGCAGCGGCCAATATACAGCTTGGGGTCCAGAACCGTGCGGATTTCCTCCAGCGTCAGGCCGAAGGCGCTGTCACCGGCCAGACGCTCCAGCAGGTCGCAGGTCAATCCCTCTTTCATCCGGGCCGTGGCGGCCATGGAATGGGTGCGGATGATTTCATGGAGCTGCTGGCGGTCGCCGCCGCGCTTGACGGCCTCCATCATCAGATTTTCCGTGGCGATGAAGGGCAGATACTCCATGACGAACTTCTCCACAATCTTCTCATTGACGTGGAGACCCTTGGTGACATTCTGCATCAGACGCAAAACGGCGTCGCAGCAGAGAAAACCTTCGGGCAGGCTGATGCGGCGGTTGGCGGAATCGTCCAGGGTCCGCTCCATCCACTGGGTGGAGGCGGTCATGGGGGCGTTCAGCGCGTCGGCCATGATGTAACGGGACAGGGAGCAAATGCGCTCAGAGCGCATGGGATTGCGCTTGTAGGGCATGGCCGAGGAGCCCACCTGCTTCGTCTCAAAGGGTTCCTCCACCTGACGGTCATGCTGGAGCAGCCGCAGGTCATTGGCGAAGCGATAGCAGCTCTGACCGATGGAGGACAGGACGTTGAGAATCCGGCTGTCCAGCTTGCGGGGGTATGTCTGACCGCAGACGTCATAGCAACGGTCAAAACCGAACTCGGCGGCAATCTGCCGGTTCATCTCGTCGATTTTGGCCGTGTCTCCGGCGAACAGCTCCATAAAGGAAGCCTCAGTGCCGGTGGTGCCGCGGCAGCCCAGGAAGCGGATGGCGCCGATGACGTCGTCCAGCTCCTCCATGTCCAGCATCAAATCCTGGAGCCACAGGCTGGCCCGCTTGCCCACGGTGACCAACTGGGCGGGCTGATAGTGGGTGTAGCCCAGGGCGGGCATGGCGCGGTATTCCAGGGCGAAGTTGGCCAGATTTTCAATGACGGCGGCCAGCTGTTTCCGGAGATACAGCAGGGCGTCCCGGTACAGCACCAAATCGGCATTGTCGGTGACATAGCAGCTGGTGGCACCCAGGTGGATAATGCCTTTGGCCAGAGGGCAGTTGAGGCCGTAGGCGTAAATGTGGGCCATGACATCGTGGCGGATTTCCGCCTCCTTGGCGGCGGCAGCCTCGAAGTCGATGGGGGCGATGCCCTTCACCAGCTCGTCCACCTGCTCCTGGGTTACAGGCAGACCCAGATTATGCTCGGCACGGGCCAGGGCAATCCACAGCCGCCGCCACGTCTCAATGCGCTTCTCGGCGGAGAACTGGCGCAGCATAAACTGGGATGCGTAACGGGACGACAGGGGGCTTTCGTAACGGTCGGTCATTCTCTCTCCTCCTTCTGGTCAGACCACATCAGCGCAGAATGATGGCGTCGCGCTCGGGACCCACGGACACATAGCCGATGTGGCAGCCGATGGCCTTTTCCACATACAGCACATAGTCCTGGGCGGCCTTGGGCAGGTCCTCCCAGCGGCGGACACCGGCGATGTCCTCTTTCCAGCCGTCCAAATACTCAATGACGGGCTTGGCGTCGTTCAAATCCACGGGGAAGGGGAACTCGTCGGTCATCTCACCGTGGAGCTCATAGCGGGCGCAGACGGGAATCTTGTCCATGTAGGAGAGAATGTCCATCTTGGTCAGGGCGATGTTGGTGGCACCCTGCATCTGGACGCCGTAGCGGGTGGCTACGATATCGATGGGGCCTACGCGGCGGGGACGGCCTGTGGAAACGCCGTACTCACCACCGGCTTCGCGGAGCTTGTCGGCCTCTTCGCCGAACCACTCGCAGGTGAAGGGACCCTCGCCCACGCAGGTGGAGTAGGCCTTGACCACGCCGATGACCTCGTCCAGCTTGATGCCGGGGCAGCCTGCGCCCACGGGGGCATAAGCGGCGATGGCGTTGGAGGAGGTGGTGTAGGGGATGATGCCAAAGTCCAGGTCACGCAGCGCGCCCAGCTGAGCCTCGAACAGGAACTTCTTGCCGGCGGCCTGGGCGTCCCGCAGGAAGGTAACGGTATTGCAGATAAAGGGCTTGATCTTGCCGCCGAACTCCTCCAGCCAGGCCAGCATGTCCTCCAGCTTGTAGGGTTGAGCGCCGTAAACCTTCTCCACCGTCAGGTTCTTCCACTCCAGAATGTCGGCCAGATGGGCCTTGAGATGCTCGGGGTGGAACAGCTCACCGGCCAGAATGACCTTCTTCTGATACTTGTCGCTGTAGAACGGAGCAATGCCGCGCTTGGTGGAGCCGTATTTCTTGTCCTTGAGCCGGGCTTCCTCCAGGGAGTCCAAATCCCGGTGATAGGGCAGCAGCAGGGGGGTGCGCTCGGAGATTTTCAGGTTGTCGGGGGTGATGGATACACCGGCGGCCATGACGCCGCTCATCTCCTCCCACAGAGCCTCACAGTCCAGGGCCACGCCGTTGCCGAGGATATTGACCACGCCCTTGCGGAAGATGCCGGAGGGCAGCAGGTGCAGGCCGAATTTGCCGTACTCGTTGATGACGGTGTGACCGGCGTTGCTGCCGCCCTGATAACGGATGACAACATCATAGTCCTGGGTCACCAGATCGACCATGCGGCCCTTGCCCTCATCGCCCCAGTTGATGCCTACAATCGCACAATTAGACATAGTGTGTTCCTCCAATATCTGCCCGAAATTTTAAAATTCAGGATGTTACAGTGTCGGAGCGGCCACAAATGACCGCACAGATACAGTATAATACGATTTTGACGATTAGTAAAGTAAAATTGAAATTTTTATTGATTTCAAATTTCTATCGCGCAACTGGGAAATATGTGATACAATGGAGGGGCGAAAGGAGACATTGCCATGCATACGTTTAGAGACATTACGGATTTGGTGGGCGGCACGCCCCTGCTGGAGCTGCGCAATTACACAGCACGCCACGGCCTGGGGGCCGCGCTGCTGGCCAAATTGGAATATTTGAACCCCGCCGGCAGCGTCAAGGACCGGGCAGCGGTCTATATGATTCGCGACGCCGAGGAGCGGGGCCTGCTGCAGCCCGGCGGCACCATCATCGAGCCTACCTCCGGCAATACCGGCATCGGTCTGGCGGCGGTGGCGGCGGCCAAGGGCTACAAGGTGGTGCTGACCATGCCCGAGTCCATGAGTTTGGAGCGGCGGCAGCTGTTGGCGGCCTACGGCGCGGAATTGGTGCTGACCCCGGCATCCAAGGGCATGCAGGGGGCTGTGGACGCGGCGGAAGCCCTGCAGAAGGAGACGCCCGGCAGCATTCTGGCCGGACAGTTTTCCAACCCGGCCAACGCCAAGGCCCACTATGAGACCACTGGCCCGGAGATTTGGAAGGACACCGACGGTCAGGTGGACATTTTTGTAGCCGGTGTGGGCACCGGCGGCACCCTCACCGGTGTGGGCCGCTACCTCAAGGAGCAGGACTCCAATGTACGGATTGTGGCGGTGGAGCCGGTTAAGTCGCCCCTTTTAAGTCAGGGCAAAGCCGGACCCCACGGCATCCAGGGCATCGGCGCCAACTTCGTTCCGGAACTGCTGGACCGGACTATTTATGATGAAGTGCTCACCGTGGCGGAGGAGGACGCCTATGCCACGGGCCGGGAGCTGGCCGCCGGAGAGGGTGTTCTGGTGGGCATCAGCTCCGCCGCCGCCGTCTGGGCGGCCGCCCAGTTGGCCCAGCGGCCGGAGAATGCCGGAAAAACCATTGTGGCCCTGCTGCCCGACACCGGCGACCGGTATTTGTCCACGCCGCTGTTTCAAAAATAATTTCCAGATTTACCCTGCATGATGGCGGCGCGCTGCGGTCATACTACGTCTGTACCCAATAAAAAGGAGGAACAAACGATATGAACGCCAACAAATGCATTGCCTGCACCGTCAAGAACTGCACCCATCACTGCGGCGCTGAGAACTACTGCTCCCTGGAGAAGGTGAGCATCGGCACCCATGAGAGCAACCCCTCCATGGACCAGTGCACCGACTGCCTGTCCTTCTGCAAGAAGTAAGACCGGCCTGACACAGCACAGTCTCCGAAACCTCTCGGCTTCGGAGACTGTGTTTTTTATATTATATTGGAATGATACTTGCGTCCGCAGACCTGGTTCGTAGGGGTTGGGCATGACGGCTCCGGATGGGCTGTGCATCGGGCGCGTCAGGGATGCCGTGTTCTACGATGGGGTGCAAAGAAGGCCGCCGTCCACCACCCGCGATGGGGTGGGGACGGCGGCCTTCAGCTTCGCCGGGGATTGCGCCATCTGCGGATGGCGCTTTGGGACGATGGGGGAGTTCGCGCCGTGCGCGGCGCGGGTGTTTCGCTGGCTGCGGCCAGCGGGGATTTCGCCCGCTGCGGCGGGCGACCGGGGCTTTGCCCCTGGACCCCACGATTTTTTGAAAAAAATCGAGTAAAACTTTTAAATTTGGGTGCTGCTGCGCTTTTTAGCCGATACCGCCGTAATAGATGCCCAGGACCACCACAGCCGCCGCCAGAATCACATAGAAATAGGCGATAACGTCAAATTGACGGCCCAGGGGACGGCTGCGGCCGATATTCAGCTCCGCTTTAATATTCTTCATACCCAAAATGAAATAGATAAACACCGCGCACAGCACCGCGCCGAAGGGGGCGATATAGATGGTGACGGCGTCCAGCCATGCGCCCATGTCGGGCAGCGCCTCCAGGAACACGGACACGGCAAAGGTAATGGCGCCGATGATGCAGATGGACAGGGTCCGGCCCAGCTTCAACTGGGAGGACAGGGCCTCGCTGCACGCTTCAAACATATTGATGAGCGACGTGATACCGGCGAAGAACACGGACACAAAGAACAGAATGGCGAAAATCTGACCGGCGGGCATCTGATGGAACACCTGGGGCAGCGTCACAAACATCAGGGACGGGCCGGAGGTGGGGTCGATGCCGAAGGCGAACACGGCGGGGATGATGGCGAAGCCCGCCAGCAACGCGGCCAGCGTATCCAGCACAGCGGTCATACCCGCGTGGTGAATGATATTCTCATCCCGTTTCATATAGCTGCCATAAATCAGCATACCCGCGCCGTTGATGGACAGGGAGAAGAAGGCCTGTCCCATGGCCATGACCCACGTCTCCGGCACCAGCAGGTAGCTCCAGTCGGGCTTCAGCAGATAGGCATAGCCTTTGTCGGAGCCGTCCAGGAAAAACACCCGGATGGCGATGATGATGAACAGGACGAAAAAGGTGGGCATCATGATTTTGCTGATTTTCTCGATGCCGCCGGATACGCCTTTAATGAGAATCAGTACCGTGGCTACAATGACGATGATGTGCCAGGGAATGGAGCCGAAGCTGACGGCCAGCGAATCAAAATAGCCCTGGGAATTGGACGTCAGCACGGAACCGGTGAACGCGCCGGCACAGTACCGCAGCACCCAGCCCAGTACCACCGAATAGCCGATGGCAATGCCCAGGACGCCCAGCAGGGGCAGCGCGCCGATAATCCGGCCGCCTTTTTTGCCCTTGGCTTTCAATACATAGTCAAAGGAACCGGCGGTGCCTGTGCCGGTGAGACGGCCAAAGGCAAATTCCGCCGACAGACCCGCATAGCTGAACAGGGCCACAAAGATAAAATAGGGAATCAGAAACGCTCCGCCGCCGTACTGGCCCACCCGGTAGGGAAACAGCCAGATATTGCCCATGCCTACCGCCGAGCCGACGGCGGCCAGCACAAAGCCGATGGAGCTTTTAAATTGTGCACGCTCTTTCTTCATTTGTGTATACCTCCAAAGTGTTTCCGGCGCAAAAGAACCCCGCGCCGTATGGGGGTGAACGGGGTGGGGGCGGCTTCAGCGGTAGAAGCCGAAGCCGCAGGGATAGAAGCAGGAACCGCCGCTGCAGCAGGCGTTGCAGAGACAGCACAAAGCCGCCGTTTTGCAGGGGTCGAATTGGGCCACGGTGCCCCGGTACGTCTGCTGATGCTGGGTATAGACCCGACCTGTCTGCTCCAACTGCTGGAGCACCTGCCGGTACCGGAGAATGTTTGGCTCCATCTCCACAGCGCGACGGGCGTGTTCCAGGGCCGTTGTCCGGTTGCCCAACTGGCTGTTGGCTACAGCGCTGAGATAGTACCATTGAGCAGTCCGGCGGGACGCGTCCAGACCCGACAGGGCGTTGACGGCCTCCCGGTACCGGCCAAACTGGATGTAGTTCTCTGCGGCCCGGATTTCCGACGGCGTGGTCCGCTCGTATTCGGCCTGCTGCCGTCGCTGGGCCTCATACCAGGCGGAGAAGGGATCGCCGTAGCCCCCGCCGAAGGGACTGCCGCCGTAAGGGTTGCCGCCGGGCTGACCATATGGATTTTGCTGGGCCTTTTCGGGGTTTTTAATCTGATCGTAGGCGGCGTTGATCTCGTTCATTTTCTTGGCGGCTTCTTCTTCATTGCCCGGATTCATGTCCGGGTGGTACTTTTTGGCCAGCCGCCGGTAGGCCTGTTTAATCTCGTCGTCGGACGCGTTGGGGCTGACGCCCAATACCTTATACGGGTCGGATATCATGGGACCCTCCTTCGTTTTGGCTGTTCTGTTTCCGCAGCGCGGTCTCGTAGCGCTGCCACACGCCGGAGTAGAGGATATTGCGCAGAAGCTCCACGTCCTGTACCAGGGGCAGACGCTCAAAGGCCGCCGTGGCTTCCCCCAGGAGCATGGTCAGCATGGGCCGGAAGTCCTCCAAGGTTCGTCCCTCGTCGGCCCAGTGGGACAGGGGATTGTACCGGCCCTTTTTCCGGTCCTCCGGTAAATCCAGCGCCGCGTCCAGCAGGTAGACAAAGCGGCCCAACCCCTGGCCTACGGTCCGCAAATCGTCGGCCCAGCGGTCCTCCCGCCAGACAAACACCTCCCCCAGCAGATACGCGAAGGCGTTGGCGGCCCCGTCGGGGTCCGGAATTCCGGCGGCCTCAATGGCCGAAAGCTGGTCCAGAGACGCGGTGATGGCCCCGCTCTGCCGCGGATAGCGCTCCTGTATGGCCCGGACAGGACGGCGCAGCAGCTTCCATAAGGCCAGTTTGGGGAGATTCCGGTCATCCTGCCAGTCATCCAGACAGTTGTACGCCGCCAGGGCGGTATTCATGGCCACACCGTAGTTGGTGGCGTCGTTGTGCCAGTGGGGGCGGGCTTTGACCGGATGGACGGCGCAGCGGTTCCGGCCTGCCGTCTCCTCCGGCTCATAGAGGGAGGACAGCAGCAGCACCAGAAAGGTCATATCGTAGGTCAGCGTCAGACGGCTGACGGCAGAGCATTCCCGGCCCAGACGGCGGCACAGACCGCAGTAACAGGCGGCGTACCGGGTCTGCTGCTCCTCCGTCAGCAGGCGGGCATCAGCGGTGATGTATCCGAACACGGCGGCTTCCTCTCAGTTAACAGACTGTCCTGATAGAATACCACAGAATTGTGACCGTTTTGTGACAACCGTCATGGATTTTTCAGAAATTCCCGCAGGGTGCGGAGATTCAGCTGGCCCAGCTCCGACATGTGGCACAAAACGCCGCCCCAAAAGACGATGCACATGCAGATATACAGCCACAACATACCCAAAACCACCGCCGTCATGCTGCCGTAGAAGTAGGACCCGCCGCCGCCGTGGTCCACATAGATGGAGAACAGCCAGGAAAAGGTCATCCAGCCGATGGCCGTCACAATGGCCGGGGGCACCACATTGCGCAGGCGCATGGGTTTGGCGGGGAAAAAGGCGAAAATCATGGTGAACAGCAGGGAGAGCAGCACCAGGGTCAAGAGATTTCTCTGATGGACCAGCCGGGCCACGGCTTCCAGAATCCAGATGTCCCACTGGTCGGCCAGGTTCAAAAGGGACTGACCGAAGACGTGGAGGGCCAGGGTGACAAACAGGGCGATGATTAAAAGAAAGGTGTAGAAAATGGCCGTCAGCCGCCGCCGGATATAGCTGCGGGACTCGTCGGCGCCCAGAATGGCATTGATGCCGTTGAGCATACCGTAGACACCACGGGAGGCGGCCCACAGGGAGAACAGCACCGAGACCGAGGCCACCGCCAGCAGATTGGAGGTGTACAGGTCCCGGACAAAATCCTCTGCCGTGGACATGACGGCTTCCGGCAGAATTTGCTCCATCATGGTCAGCAAATCCTGGAGCGTCCAGGGCAGATAGCGCAGCAGGGACACCACCAGGGTCAGCAGCGGTACAATGGACAGCAGCATAAAGAAGGAGGCCCCGGCGGCCAGGGTGGAAATATTATATCCCCGGAAATACCGGGCAGCATTCTGAAATTTACCGAGCAATGGACGACCCTCCCATGTGCCGTCCGAAAAAAGTCGGACGGGACTTAGTATAGCGAAGAAACGGGCGATGTGCAATAGATATTCTCAGTTTCTGCACCGGCTCTCCATCCTATGCGGGGGAATCCGGCGTCAGAACGAAAAAAGCGGACGAAAGGCTCGGTGGTCGTAAAACAGTAATATGCGAATTTCTTGGAACAGGCATGATTTCGGTCATGCCTGTTCCGCTTTTATCAGTTC
>LBJMR02800__coassemble_461_pt1 | contig 28441 bp, 25 predicted proteins | sample LBJMR02800__metabat2_high_PE_031 | metagenome-assembled genome bin LBJMR02800 | reverse complement strand
GCCGCTACCGTGCAGCCAAAGCAACGACAACGTTCCACCAGCAGGAGGGATTCCCAATGATTTGGCAAGAGGATGACATCAAAAGAATATTTTCCCAAAGGGACTATGCCCTTGGCGTGCAATATGTACAAAAAGAACGTGTCCAGAATTTGACGGCGGACGGCCCAGAGGAAAATTGCCGAATCCATTGTCAGGTGACAGGAACCTATTCTTATGACGTAATGGTCCATATGAAAGGGGAAAAACTGCGGATTCAATGCTCCTGTCCGCGATTTGCGGACAAAGGCATCTGTAAACACGTTGCGGCAGCACTGATTTTCTATCTACGCCAGCGGGATGCCAAGTACAAAAACCGCAGTAACGGAGCAGTTGACCGGATGTTGCAATCGTATTTTTTACAGTCCAATGCCACGTTCTCACACGAACCAAAGGTGCAGCTGCGCCCCATTCTGCACCCGGGAAGTGGGGATAGCTACCCCACATGGTCCTTTCAAGTGGGAATTGATAAATTGTATATGGTTCGGGATTTGGGACAATTTGCGCAGGCGTTCCGGCTGGAGAAGACTGTCGTCTATGGAAAGGCATTAACGCTGACGCATAGACGGGAACAATTTGACGACCACTCCCGCGAACTGTTGAATCTATTATTGGATCAAATACCCATGCAGTCGCAAACACAATTTGACCACTGGGGATTACCTAGGCCAATCTTACCTAAAAATCAGATTTTATTGACTGGTTTTGCGCTGAAACAGTGGTTTTCTCTGCTTCAAAACACCACAGTGTCTGTGGCGGACAACCCAAATCCGGTTTGTCTGGAGGAGAGCCGTCCCCAGGTTTCAGTTACAATTCGCCGTCATTCTGGAGGTGCACAGCTGCAATGGGACAGTCAGGAGGACTGGAGATTTTTTGGAGATTCCAGTGGATTCTATGGACTGAGTGCGAAGCAATTCATCCGCTGTGACGCGGAATATCAGAAAAATGTCCAGCCCTTGCTGGGTAGCGCCAGCCATATAATGCGATTATCCATGGAGGATTTGCCACTGTTTTGCAGCTGTGTGGTGCCCCGCATTCAAAATATGGTGGAGTTATACGATCCGGATGGTTTACTGACGGAGTTTTTGCCCGATGAATGTGTGCCGCAGTTTTACCTGGACCTGGAAAATAGGACGCTGCTGCTGCGTCTGGCGTTTCGGTATGATGCCGATACGTTTGACCTGGGGGCAGCGGCCCCGCCGGGAATCAAGCGGGACGTTCTGGCGGAAGAGCAGGCCAAATATCTGGTGGAACAGTCGTTTCAATGGGTCCGGGGCGCCGTGTTCCAATGGGAAATCGATGACACGGCGCTGTTTCAACTGCTCAGTGAAGGGATACAGACCTTCCAGGAGCGGGGGGAGGTATTTCTCAGCGACCGGCTGCAAGGAAAACGGGTGGAGCCGGGGCCGTCCGCTGTGGGCGTTTCCGTCAGCGATGGAATGTTGACGGTGCAGCTGGATACCGGGGGATTTCCACCCCAGGAATTGGAGGCGCTCTATCAGAGTATGCTCAAGAAGCGCCGTTACCATAAGCTGACCGACGGCCGATATCTGGCTCTGGACGGCTCCGCCTATGAAACCCTGGCAGAAATGGCCCATATGCTGCAACTAACGCCGAAGCAGCTGACAGCGGGGACGGTGGAACTGCCGGCGTTTCGGGCCCCTTATGTGGAGGAACTGCTGAAAACCGGGGAAAACCTGGAGGTGCGGCGGGACCGGCAGTTCCGCGCCATGATGCAACAGTTCCGCTCTGGGGTCGACGGCGAATATCCGCTGCCGCCGGACTTGGAACCCATTTTGCGCCCCTATCAGAAGACCGGCTTTCAATGGCTCAAAACTCTGGAATCCTGCGGTTTCGGCGGCATTCTTGCCGATGAGATGGGCCTGGGAAAAACCCTGCAAGTCATTGCCTACCTGACAACCGTTACCCGGACGGCTGTGGGCCGCACCAGTCTGGTGGTGTGTCCGGCCTCTCTGATTTTCAACTGGATGGACGAATTGGCAAGATTTGCGCCGGAGCTGCGGGCTGCCGCCATTCTGGGTACGGCAGCGGAGCGCCGTCAGCTGAGAAAGGATCATAACCAGGCCGACTTGTGGGTGACCTCCTATGAGCTGCTGCGCCAGGATATCGAATCCTATATAAAAACGGAGTTCTATTGCTGTGTACTGGACGAGGCCCAGCACATCAAAAACCAGTCCACCCAGATTTCCAAGGCGGTGAAGCGGATTCTATGTCAACAGCGATTTATCCTGACGGGTACGCCCATTGAAAACCGTCTCAGCGAGCTTTGGAATCTCTTCGATTTTCTGATGCCCGGCTATTTGTTTACCCACAGGAGCTTTGTAGAAAAGCTGGAAAAGCCAGTGGTCAAAAGCGGTGACAAGGATGCTATGGAGCAGCTGCGGCGACTGGTGCAGCCCTTCCTGCTGCGGCGGCTGAAAAAAGATGTGCTCAAGGAGCTGCCGCCAAAGATTGAGTACGTCCGCAGAATCCCTTTGTCAGAGCAGGAACGGAAGCTGTATCATGCCACGGCCATGCAGGCGCGGAAGAACCTGGAAACTGGGGAGCAGGGGAAGCTGGCCATTTTGGCGGCGCTGACCCAGCTGCGGCAGATCTGCTGTGCGCCGGAGCTGTGCTTTGAAAACTATGATGGCCCCCACAGTAAGTTGGATGCGGTGCTGGAATTGTGCAGCGGTATGGTGGAGAACGGCCATCAGATTCTCCTGTTTTCCCAGTTTACCTCCATGCTGGACCAAATTCGGGTGGGGTTGGATGCCCATTTCATTTCCCATTTCACGCTCCAAGGCTCCACGCCAAAGGAACAGCGGGCACAGCTGGTCAAGGCATTTAATCGGGGAGAGGCATCGGTGTTTCTGATTTCTCTGAAAGCTGGCGGAACAGGGTTGAATCTGACTGCTGCAGACGTGGTCATCCACTATGACCCCTGGTGGAATCTGGCGGCCCAGAATCAGGCCACGGACCGAGCCCACCGCATGGGACAACAGCACCATGTCCAGGTCTATCAGATGATTGCCAAGGACACCATCGAGGAGCGCATTCTGGAACTGCAATCGAAAAAAGCCGCTCTGATGGAGACCATCGGAGAAGGCCGCGAAGGAGCCATTCTCCAGATGTCTAAAGAGGAACTGCTGGATTTGCTGGAATAGCCGGTTGGCAATGCTGGTGTCAATACAGGAAGCATTAGGTGATACAAACTGCCCAACTCCATGTACGGAGTTGGGCAGTTTGCTATAGGAAATATAGATTGCATACAAAAACTTTGCAGCTCCATATGCAGCGGTTTTGCAGCAGAAGATTGGCCAGCTGCTGATATTTGCTCAGAAGGGTGGAACCGGACAGTCAATCGTTGTACTGTAATGGAATGGTATAGGACCAGCCATCTGCGTCATTACCGGTGCTGCCGGAATAGGAGGTACCAATGGTAAAATCCTCGCCGGAGACAAAATCGCCCAGACGATAACCCTCCTGACGCAGCAGGTCGCTGACCTGATACCACAAGGTCAACTGTTCCATCGTACAGCGCTCCGGCGTACGGTAGGCGTCTTCCCGCTGCGCGACGGCCTGTTCCACTTCCTGGAGATACACTTGCATCGTTGCTTCGGCGTAGGTGCGGTCGTAGACAAACACGGTTTCCGAATCATACCGGCCATACAGGAACCGGCTGCCGTAGTCCGGATGGTCGTTGAGCTTACGCAATGCTTCCAAAACATAACCGTATTCATACTCGCTGATGTCGATTTTCGCAGATTGCCCCGACAAATTCTGTCCGGCCGCAATCAGCCGTTCATAGATCGGCGCCATAATGGAGCGATACGCTTGGTTATCTGTAGGAGACAGCAGCCCACCAAAATCATCCGTTATTTGCGCTCCTGCACCAGTTTCACCAGAGATTTTCCCATCGGTGACAGGCGGAAGACCTAACGTATCATATTTGGTACTGGTGCAGAGGTGCTCGGAATCCCAGTTGCTGTGGTCCCGGCCCATGGCGCTGTCGCTGAGCAGGAAGTAGTTGTAGCGGACATAGCCTTCCCGGTTGGGAGTGGGATCGTCCCAGGTGGTATCCACATGGTACCATTCCCCATCAATTTGCACAATGTTCCAGCCATGACGTCCTCCGTTTCCATAGCCGGTTACGTACTCACAGGGAATACCTGCTTCTGTCAGCAGTGCCTCATATGCCTTGGCATAACCGGCGCAGACTGCGGTTCCATCCAACAATGCGCCGCTGGCCGTATAGGATTCGGAGGGCATACCGCCGCTGTAAAGGCGCATGTCGTATGCACAGTGGAGCACCAAATAGTCATGGAGCGCTTTGGCAATCTCAAAGTCCGACATGCCCGGCGTGACGGTTTGCGCCACAATCTCCCGAGCTTTTTCTTTTGTCTCACGGTTGAGAGTAATCCAATAGCTGCTGTTGCCGTCGGCAAAGATCAAGCTATATCCGATGTTCAGCGTCAGCACATGCCCGTCCTGCGCTTGCGTGCATTGTATGGAATTGACATAATACAGATTATCTCCATCGATATCTGCTACAGTATGGGCCAGTGCCAGCAGTGTGTCGGGGTTCATATAGTAGCCCGATACATCAATGACGCTTTTCTGCTCCAGCAGACTGTTGACCAGCAGCGCGGTGAGCATCTCCTCTTCGGACAAGGTCATGTTGCGATCCTGATCCGGGGTCTCCTGAATCGTGCCGGACTGCTTCCACAGGAAATAGACCACATCCCGCCGGGGACAGGCACCTTTGGCGGTGATGGTCACTCCATCGGTGAGATGGTTCTGCGACGCCCAGGTTATGGCGCTGGTGGACCAGTCGCTGCCGGTGCTGCCACCGGCGGCCCGGCACAGCATGGCAAGGAATTGATCATAGGCCAGGGCGCTGTTGGGGCTAAATCGGTTGTTGCCAACGCCGTTGGCAATGCCCTGCTCCACAGCCCAGAGTACGGCCTTGTAATAATATTGGGAAGCGTCGGCCACATCGGTAAAGGGGGAGACGGTTGTAGAGGGGGTGGGAGAACCGGCGGCCCGCCACAGGAACGTCACGGCCTGGGCCCGTGTCACCGTGCCATCCGGTGAAAACGTGTTGGCGCCGGAGCCATTGGTGATGTTCTCCTCCAATGCCCATGATACGGCGTCGGCAAAATAATCGGTGGCCCGGACATCATAAAAGTCCCGGAACGCGACGCCGTGGGTGGTGGTACTGTCTGCCATATGGGTACCGAAGATTTGATCAAATTCATATAGCAGCTCTTGCGCATGGACGGTGTCCGGCTGGCCGTCGGTGGTATCATATTGGGCAATGAATTGGTACCCATGGGGGAATGTTGGATTGTTCAACACACTGCAATCGTGGTAAAAATCCACCACCAGTCCGGCGGGAATCATCATGCCGTCCAACCGTTCCACGCTCTTTTTCAGTGTAGCGGTCACGGTGGTGCCGGTATACACCAGCACCGTCCCTTCCGACGGCCAGGTAAATACCTTGTCATTGCGCACGTTGGCAAAGTTGATGGCAGCATCATATACTTCCTGTACCAATTCATCGCCTTGCTGGCCGAAATTGTCCACATTGCCCGCCGCCCGGGCCGGAAGCGTACCCAGCAGCAGCGCCGCAGACAGAAACAGCGCTGCAAGTTTACAGAAACAGTTTCTCATATAGAATGCTCCTTAATGTACCAATATTGAAAAGAATCGAGTGATTATGCAGGCAAGCCAACCGCTTCCACAGGCAGTGGATTATGTTGGCAGGGGGACAGGTTCCCTGGCCTGGATGACAGAACCCGTCAGTCAGGGTCTGATTTATGTTGCCTGATAAGCTGATTATATCAAAACTTGGTAAATACTGCAAGATGATGGAACATACGGAAGTGCAGAACCTGCTGTAAGACGCCGCGGTTCTTTCACCGGTGGAGTGTGATTCCATGACAGGAACGATTCACGTTTTTTGAAGCCCATCCATGCAAAATCGACGCTGCCTATTGGCGGAGATAGTCCGGTTGAGGGTTTGAAACACCTTAAAATCTTCATCCTTCATTTGTGATGTCGTCCCGGGGCTACGGCCTGCTGTGGAACAATCCCGGCGTGGGCCGAGCGGTGTGAAGAGCTGCTGGAGGTGGCCCGGGAATACAAACGCCGTGGTTTGCCCATCGATGTCATCATGGTGGGTTCCTTCCACTGGCCCAAACAGGGCGAATGGAAGTTCAACCCCACCTATTGACCCGACCCCGACGCCATGGTAAAGGAACTGAACAGCATGGGCATTGAGCACATACAGGCAAGGCTTGAGTTAGGAGCTGATTTACGGTATAATATTCAAAATCAATAGCCAATGGACGATAGGCTCAGGGGTGTATGGCAGCCGCTATCATGTGGAGCTGTTTTCGTTTAACCTGATGGCAACTGAGAAAACGATAAGGAGAGATCCATGTGGCACGGATCAAGGATGTGGCACAGCGGGCCCAGGTGGGCGTCGGTACAGTCTCCAGAATGCTCAATGGAAGCGGATATGTGGCGGAGGAGACAAGGGAAAAAATCGAGCAGGCCATGCGGGAGTTGAACTATACCCCCAATGAGCTGGCCAGGAATCTGTATCGTAAACGGACGGGCATTATTGCGGTGATGGTCCCCAACGTTTCCAATCCCTTTTTTGCGGAATTTGTGGATTGCGTGGAGGAGGATCTGTATGACGCGGGGTATAAGATGATGCTGTGCAATACGGCCAAAGCCCATAATGCGGAGTTGGAATATCTGGACATGCTGAACCGACATATTGTGGACGGCGTCATCAGCGGGGTGCATTCCCTGGATATTGCGGAATACAGAAAGGTGCAAAAGCCCATTGTGGCGCTGGACCGCTATCTGGACGAGGAGATCCCGGTGGTGGCGGTGGATCATGCGTCCGGCGGCCGTATGGCGGCGGAGGAGTTGCTGCGATGCAGCTGCCGCAACATTCTGCATTTTTGCGGCTCGACGGCAGTGGAATCGCCGTACCACCAGCGCCATCAGGAATTTGAGAAGTGTATGGCTAGGAGACATTGCCGTACAACCATGTATGAGCTGGAAGGGAATCGATTGGATTCCCAATACTATCAGGAAGTGGTGGAAGCGGTATTCTTCCAACCATTCGACTACGATGGTGTCTTTGCTGTGGACTGGCTGGCCATCGAATGTATGAACGAGGCCCTGCGGCGGGGATACAAGGTCCCCAGAGATATTTGCTTTGTCTCCTACGACGGCACGTTTTTGACCAATGTGGTGGAACCACGCATGACGACAATTGTACAACCCATTGCGGGACTGGCCAAAGAGGCGGTACGCCTGCTGACCGATCAGATTCAGGGCAGAAAGCCACAGAATAAAAGCGTGGTGCTTGGGGTGACGCTGAGAAAAGGGCATACAACGCGGTAATGGAATATTTAACAAATTACCGGGATGATCGTTTTATAATGTGCACAAAAAAACAAAAATCATCAAAAAAAGATTAACTTGAAAGCCATGGGGCTTATAATGAAGACAATCGGGCAGAGAGTCTATTGCAATGTGGAACGGGTTCCATGTTGCAATATAAATTCTTCAATATGGAACCCGTTCCACATTGAGCTGCACCGGACAATCAACTGTAAAATTATATTGAAAGGAAGAGCGAAAAATGAAAAAACGGATCGTCAGTTTTGTGCTTGCCGTGGCCATGATGACCACCATGGGCGCCTGTGGTTCCAAAGAGACCACCGGGGACAAGGAGCGCGATACCGGAGCGGGAAGCAGCATTACGGTACTGGTGGAGAGCGGCTCTCCTGCGGAGGCTCTGGCCAAAGAGACCGCCGCTGCGTTCCAGGAGGAGACCGGCTGTGAGGTCATCATTGACGCCGTGGCCTATACCGGAATGTACGACAAGCTGTCTACCGAGATCCGGGCCAATCAGGCCACACACGATGTGGCGTGCATGGACGTGGTGTGGCTGGCTGCCTTTGCCGATGCCATCGAGCCTGTGACTGGCGCCGACACCAGCGACTTCCTTCCGACGCTGGAGGAGAGCGGCACGATTGACGGCAAGCTGCTGGGCTAGGCAGCTTGTTGGCGGTATCACCCTCTCCCCTTGGCTGAAGGCAAAGGGGAGAGGGGCGTCTCTAAAATTCCGGGGATACGACTGTTAGGGGAAACGTACAGTCATTGGTATTGACTCCAGTCCGGATCATCCAACCGCTGCGTCCAGGTCTCGTACAGATCACCCTTTTGAATATAGGCATGGGTATTGGTGGCCTCCTGCACAGTCAGATAGTACCAGTCTTCCGGCAGATTGTCAGGCCAGACCGCCATATCCGGCAGCAGATCGTCGCTGGTTTCCGGCAGCCGGTGCAGCACCCGGTTGACCATACTCATGGCTTCGGCTCGGGTGATGGGCTGATCGGGTCGGAAGGTTCCGTCCGCATACTGCCGTCAGACAGGCTGATCTGATTGAGGAACCAGCCGTCTCCCGTATCGGCAAACCGCAAATCTGCGCCCGGATAGCGCCAGGTAACGGCCTTAAAATTCGTTCGCAGCTCCGTGACGGCGGAGGCTTCGTAATCGGTACCGAGAACGTTCTCCACCATCTCCCGGCTGAATCCCAATGTCAGCCCGCCGATGGATGTATTGGTCAGCAAATCCGCTGCCCCCGGCGACAGGGCGGCAAGACGAATAGAAGTTCCATTTTCTGCGTCCAGAAAAATCCAAAGGCCACTGTCCCCATACTGCATATGGGCCGACCAGAGACCGGTATCCTCGGCAACATCGGCGTCGGGATACGCCGCGAGAATCTCCTCCCGGGTGGAGTCGACGCCGATGCCGGTGGAGAGGGTCAGACTGCTGCCCGCCTGTACATAGAGTTCCTGCACGAACCAGCCCGCGCCCTCGTTCACAAAGCGTACATTGATCTCCGGATAGTACCAGCAGAGGTCCGTGTAGTTCTCCGCCTGCTCTCTGGGTTCGGTGGCGTCGTAATCGCTGCCCAGAACGGCCTCCACTTCCTCCTGGGTCATACCCAGGGCCACGCCGCCCAGGGTTTCACCGGCCGGATACTCCGTTGCCGCAGTGTCTTCGGTATCTTCGGGCGCGATGGCCGCGCCATCTCCGCGGTTTCTGTCCGGCGTCGTCACAGGACTTTGCGGCGGCGGCGTTTCCTTCGTTTCCGTGGTCAGACGGGGCAGCATCTTCCAGGACACCGCCGCTGCAATGGCTATGCAGGCCGCCACCGCGACCCAGCGGACCCAATGGCGGGACGGGGACGCCTGATACGTTTCCGCTTCCTCCACCAGCGCGGAATCCAGCGCGCCGATGCCCCGCAAAAACTCCTTGGATGTCATTTCCATGCACCTTCCTTTTCTAAATAGTCCCGGAGATTGCGCCGCATCCGGTGGAGCAGAGACTTGGCCGCGCCGGTACTGCAACCAATCCGTGCCGCCGTCTCCGCCAGAGAATCGGCGTACCAATACCGCCGGACAAAGGCCACCCGGTTTTTTTCCGGCTGCTGGAACAACCACCGGCTTAAAACGTTGCCCAATTCCTGTTCTTCCAGCCGCTGCTCCGGCAAATCCGATGACGGCAGGCACGCTTCCAACTCCGAAAGCAGTATCTGGGTCTGACCGCCGCCCCGTTTTTTCGCTTGGCGGCGGTCCCAGCGGTCCAGGCTCAGATTGCGGGCAATGCGTCCGAGAAACGCCTGAAAACACTGTGGCCGCTGGGGCGGAATCTTGTTCCACGCCTGTAACCATGTGTCGTTGACACATTCCTCCGCGTCTTCCCGGCTTCCGAGAATCTGTTGGGAGATTCGCCGGCAATAGGCGCCGTACTTGCGGTCGGTCTCCCGGATGGCCTCCTGATTCCGCGCAAAAAATAGCGTTAAAATTGCTTCGTCGTCCATGGGACGCCTCCTTTCTATCTACTCTTTAAGACGGAAACGGCAGGGCTGAGGTTACGGGGGATAAACAATGAACAGTCGCAAAATCACTCAGTCTGAACGGGTGTACAAATTATCCGACAGGGGGGATGGGAAGGATGCGGCCCTGTTCCATATCGTAGAGAGGGGGGCCAATCACTGCTACAATACACGGAGCGATGTGTATTTGCCAATGGGGAAGTATGATGATAATTCCACCTTTTCAACCGGCGGAGCCGGGGCTATACTGGTTCTGGATTATAAGGAGGGACGGCTTATGGACAATCTCATCATCATCCACGGCGGCGGCCCCACCGCGGTTCTCAACTGTTCGCTGTACGGCGCCATGGACGAGGCCCGGCGCAGCGGCGCCGTGGGACAGGTTTTCGGCGCCAAAGGCGGGACAGGCGGCTTGCTGCGGGAGGAACCGTTGGACTTTGGCGCCGTTCCGGAGGACCAGCTGCAACGGCTGCGCCATACGCCGGCCACGGCCATCGGCACCTCCCGGGACGCTCTGGAGCCGGAGGACTACGAAAAAATGGCCGAGATCTTACAGCGGCATCACATTCGATACGTTTTGATGAACGGCGGCAACGGTACCATGGACGCCTGCGGCAAGTTGGCTGCCGTCTGCCGGGACAAGGGGATTTTTGTTATGGGCATCCCCAAGACCATGGACAACGACATCGCCGTTACGGACCATTGCCCCGGCTTCGGCAGCGTGGCCCGGTACATGGCCGGTACCGTGCGGGAGCTGGCGGTGGATGTGCGGAGCCTGCCCATCCATGTGGTGGTGCTGGAGGCCCTGGGCCGCAATGCCGGGTGGACCACCGTCTCCGCCGCCCTGGCCAGAGAACAGGACGGCGACGGCCCCCATCTGCTGTATCCGCCGGAGCGTGCGTTTGACGAGGAGGAATTTCTCGACCGGGTGTCCGCCTTGTATCACCGCCTGGGCGGCGTGGTGGTGGTGGCCAGCGAGGGACTGCGGAAAGCCGATGGTACGCCCATTGTACCGCCCATTTTCCAGACGGGCCGGTCCACCTATTTCGGTGATGTTTCGGCCCATCTGGCCCAGACCATTGTCCGGCGGCTGGGCATCAAGGCCAGAAGCGAAAAGCCGGGGATTTTGGCCCGGGCCTCCATTGCCTGGCAGTCGCCGGTGGATGCCGCCGAGGCCGAAGAGGTGGCCCGGGTGGCCTGCCGGGCGGCCCTGGCAGGGGAGAGCGGCAAAATGGTGGGTCTGCGGCGTTTGAACGGCCCCGGCTACGCCTGCGAAACCTTCTTGATTCCCATTGAGGAGGTCATGCTGGGGGAGAGAACCTTGCCGACCGAGTACCTCACCGCCGACGGCACGGATGTGACCGACGCGTTCCGCAGCTGGTGCGCCCCGCTGCTGGGCCCGGCACTGCCGTCCATGGCCCGCTTGTTCTGAAACCAAATCAGGAGCATCGTCTGTCATTTCACAGACGATGCTCCTGCCATTTTTCCCGGGAAAAAGGTGGAGAAAACTTCATACTTTTTCCAAGGAACATTGTCTGATATACTGGAGCCATCAAAAGGAGGCTCGATACCATGAGACTGAAAAAATCCTCTGTTTGGAGTAAGCTCCCCAATTGGGTTTGGCTCCTGATCTCTCTGGGAGTGGCGATTCTGCTCTGGCTGTTTGCCTCAGCCAAGTGGTCCTATGTGTTTGCAGATCCCATTCAGGTTGTGAACGCACTGGTGGATAAAGCCTCCAGCGGTGTTCTGTGGGGACACATCTGGGCCAGTTTGTCCCGTGTCCTCATCGGCTTTGCCTGCGCGTTTATCACCGCGATTCCTGTAGCGTTCCTCATGGCTTGGTACGATCCCTTCCGCCATGTGGTGGAGCCCTGGATTCAGTTCATCCGCAACATTCCGCCCCTGGCCTACGTCTACCTGATTACTGTGGCATTGGGCGTTGGCCAGACTGGCAAGATCACCGTCATCTATATCGCGTCGTTTCTGGTCATGGTGGTCACCATCTATCAGGGTGTCCGCAATGTGGATACCACCCTCATCAAGGCCGCCCGCGTTCTGGGCGCACGGCAGCGGGATATTTTCTTCCGCGTCACCATCCCGGCGTCCACACCGTTTATTCTGGTGGCTGCCCGCCTGGGCCTGTCCACCTCCCTGACCACCCTGATGGCGTCGGAAATCGTCGGCGGCGACAAGGGCATCGGCATGATGATCCAGCAGGCCAACGGCTATTTCCAGATGGATGTGGTGCTTATGGGTATCATTCTCCTGGGTGTGCTGGGTATTTGCTTTGAGAAAATTGTAAAATTCCTGGAAAGAAGGTTAACGGGATGGCAGGAAACAATTCAGCAGTAAAGGTCCACATCGATCATGTGGTCAAAAAGTTCGAGACACGCAACGGTGAAATGGTCGCCCTCAACGGCGTGGACATGGACATTCACGAAAACGAATTTATCTGTGTGGTCGGTCCCTCCGGCTGCGGCAAATCCACACTGTTGAATATCATCGGCGGTCTGGAAACGCCCACCGAGGGCCAGGTCCTGGTGGACGGTAAGCCGGTGGAAGGTCCCGGCCCCGACCGCGGCATTGTGTTCCAGCAGTACGCCCTGTTCCCCTGGCTCACTGTGGAAAAGAACGTGGAATTCGGTCTGAAACTCCAGGGCAAAGGCCCCGAGGAACGCGCTGAGCTGGCCCACAAGTATTTGAAGATGGTGGACCTGGAGAGCTTTGCCAAAGCGTATCCCAAGGAGCTGTCCGGCGGTATGAAACAGCGTGTGGCCATTGCCAGGGCCTACGCCGTCAACCCCAAGGTCCTGCTGATGGATGAACCCTTCGGCGCGTTGGACGCGCAGACCCGCACCCAGCTGCAACAGGAGTTGCTAAACACCTGGGAAAAGGAGCAGAAGACCTGCTTCTTCATCACTCACGATGTGGAGGAAGCCATCATTCTGGCCCAGCGCGTGGTCATCATGTGTGCCCGCCCCGGCCGGGTCAAGGAAATTGTCGATATCGACATTCCCCACCCCCGCGATCAGGAAACCAAGATGAGCCCCCGATTCCTGGAGCTGAAAAACCATATTTGGAGCCAGGTGTATCAGGAGTATCTGTCCGTACGGAAATAATGTTGCCAGCGGATGTACAATCCATCCGACATATAAGTTTAAGGAGGAACCTACATGAAAAAGAAGTTACTCGCGCTTGCACTGGCTCTGACCATGGTCCTGTCCCTTGGCGCCTGCGGCTCCAAGACCGCCGAGGACACCACCCCGGAAACCACTCCGGAAACCACCGACACCACTCCGGAAACCACCCCGGAAACCACTGATACCGAGGATACCGGCAGCACGGAGGAAACGCCCACCTATGAGCCTGCCACCGTCCGCGTGGCCTATATGCCCAACCTGGGCTCCGCCTCCAGCCTGTTCACGGCCATGGAGCAGGGCTACTTTGAGGAAGTGGGCCTGACTGTGGAGCCCTATCAGTTCTCCGGCGGTCCTGCTGAGATTTCCGCCATGGCCTCCGGCGATATCGATATCTCTCAGATCGGCCACGGCGCCCACTCCCTGTGCATCCAGGGCGACGCCGCTGTGTTTGCCTTCGATCAGCTGTCCCAGGCTGACGCCGTGGTTGCCAACAAGGCCAAGGGCATTGAATCCGCCGCCGATTTGAAGGGCAAGACCGTGGCCGTAGCCACCGGCACCTCCTCTCAGATCATTTTGCAGTTCGTGCTGCAAGACGCCGGCCTTACCGAAGCCGACATCAACACGGTGGAAATGAACGTAGAAGGCATGACGGCCGCTCTGGTTTCCGGCCAGATCGACGCCGCCGCCACATGGTCCCCCAACACCGTCACCCTGGCGGAAGCCATGGGCGATGACTACCTGGTTCTGGGCACCAACAACGATTACACCGACCAGGCCGCTTTCCCCTCCAGCTTCATCTGCACCAGCGAGTACGCCTCTGCCAACCAGGACATTCTGGTTCGGTTCAGCCAGGCCATTCTGAAGGCTCAGGTCTACCGCGCTGAGAACATCGATGAAGTCGCCAAGATGCTGGCCGCCAAGCTGGACGCCCCCGAGGACACCATGCTGGCCGCCACCGGTGAGGGCAACTGGCAGGGCACCGTGGATTGCATGGGTGATTTTGATACCATCCGCGGCTACTATGAGGCCCAGCAGCAGGTCTTCCTCAACAACGGCACCGTTACCGAGGAAGTCCCTGTGGAGAACTACGTCCTGTTCGATGTGATGCAGGCCGCCTATGACGCCTACAGCGCCAAGTAAATCGTAACTTTTCCGTGCTACCACCCCGCCGGGGCTCCGTTTGAGGCGGAGCCCCGGCTTGCCATAGAAGTACGGCGGCAGTATAATAAAAAACCGGTATCACACGATTTGTGGGAGGGAATTCCATGCTGATTATTGTACTGTTGCTTTGCTTGCTGACATCCATCTACGTGGCCGCCCGGCGGCGGGATTCCCTGGCTGTGTATCTCTTGGGTATGAACGTTTCCAATCTGGTCATGTTGTCCGGCATCGTGATCTACATTGCCAAAATGGGCGGTACGGCGGCCCGGGAATCGGTCTTCCTCTTTTTGCTGACAGATTTGCAGGTCTGGCTGCAATATCTGCCGCTGCCGTTGGGGCAGCTGGGCTACCTGGTGGCGCTGGGCCGGACGCTGTTTCCGCTGTTTGCCTTCTACGCGGCCCTGGAATTGACCATGATCAGCGCCTTGCGCCGCCGGTCGAGACAGCTGCGGATTGCCGCCGCCGTACCGGCGTTGCTCAGCCTGATTTTCTACTTTCCCGACGTTTTTTACGCCGTGGTCGATGGACGATACTGGCTTTTGCCGTGGATCATTGTGGCGGGTTTGGTGTGGGTGGTGCTCTATCTGGCGGTATCCATGCTGCTGCTGATACAGGAGTACCGTTCCACCACCATGCCCATTTTCAAGCGCAATACCCGCTACATCCTCCTGTCGTTTCTTTGTACATCGGCACTATATTTGCTCTACGCCACCAAAGACCCCACGCAGATCTATCATATGTTCCTATCCGAGTATATCCGGCACGGATTCACGAGCTACATCAGCGCGTCTCTTCCGGAGGTATCCTGGATTGTTTTGGGATTGTGTACGGTGTTTGTGGTGGTGCTCGGCAGCTACAACCTCATGTGCTATACCAAGCTGGTCTATGACGATTCCCGACAGGATGCCATGCTGGAACGAAAGTTCGATACGGCCGGTTTGGGCGTATCCGTCTTTGTCCACGGCGCCAAAAACCAGCTGCTTTCCATTCGCGTTCTCAACAAGAAGCTGTCCCGGGCATTGGAGCAGCCGCAGCCGGATTTGGAAGAGATTCGCGCCTATGTCCGGCAGCTGCACGAACTCAACGAGGGACTGCTGGGACGAATGGACGAGCTGTACCGTACGGTGAAATCCAATTCCATCTCACTGGTTCCGATCTCGTCGCAACAGCTGGCCGAGGCCAGCGTGCGGCGGTTCCACGACAAATACCCCAATGCGCCCGTGACGGTGGAGGTACAGTCCCAGCGGCAGGTTCTGGCCGACGAATCCCATCTCAGCGAGGCCGTCTGCAATCTGCTGTGCAACGGCTACGAAGCCGCCGCCCAGCACAGCCCGACGCCGCAGGTGGCCCTCCGCATCCGCAACGAGCGCATGTGGACCATTGTTTCTGTGGAGGACAACGGCCCCGGCATTCCGCCGGAAACCCGCAACCACATTTTTGACCCGTTTTTTACCAGTAAAAATACCAATTACAACTGGGGCATGGGTCTGTATTACGTCCGTAAAATCGTTCGCAGCCACCTGGGGCGGCTGCGGCTGGAAAATCGAACCGGCGGGGGCACCGTTTTTCTGATTCTGCTGCCCGCATACGACGCACGCAGAAGGGAACGTGAACCATGAGCCAACCCATTCGCATTCTGGTCGCAGAGGACTTACCGCTGCTGCGGGAGGACTTTTGCGACACCCTGGCTGCGCAGGAGGATATGGAAGTGGTGGGCAGCGCCGCCACCGGCGCGGAGATTGTGGCGCTGGCCGCACAGGTCCCCTGCGACGTGATCTTGATGGACATAGAAATGGAAACCGTGGATGCCGGTATCCGGGCCGCCGAGGCCATTTTGCTGGAGCATCCCCAAATCAAGATCATCTTTTTAACGGCCCACGAGACCAACGACATGATTACCAGCGCCATGGGAACCGGAGCCGTGGACTATGTGGTCAAAGGCTGCGAGGAGGCGCATCTGCTGGAACATGTCCGGAAAACGTTTGCCGGTCATACGGAGCTGGACCCCCGCATCCATGCCACGGTCCTGGAGGAATACGCCCGGCTGCGCCGCAGCGAGCGCTCTCTGATCTTTTTTATCAATAATGTGGCCCATTTGACGCCTACGGAGCGGGAGCTGGTAAAGCTGCTGCTCCAGGAGAAAAAGGTGGCGGAAATTGCCCGGCTGCGCTGCGTGGAGGTGGTCACCATCAAAACGCAGATCAAAGGACTGCTGCACAAATTCGGGTGTACCCGCACGAAGGAAATCGTAAAAATGATCCGCCAAATGAACCTGGAACACCTGTTCCAATGATCTTTTAGGAGGTACTGTAATGGATTACTATCATCTGTCTGCCGCGGAACTGGGCAAGGGCGCCAAGCTCCCCATTGTCAAGCTGGGCGACTCCGGCGAGGTTTTTTATGAGCTGGCCCGGGAGATGTGCGACGAAATCCGCCGCAACAATGCGGCAGGGAAGCGGACGGTATTCATCTGCCCTGTGGGCCCCGTGGGACAGTATCCCATTTTTGTCCGGCTGGTCAACAAAGAAGGGCTGTCCCTGCGGAACTGCTGGTTCCTGAACATGGACGAGTACCTCACCGACGACGGTCAGTGGATTGCAAAGGATGACCCCCTTTCGTTCCGTGGTTTTATGGAGCGGGAGGTATACAGCAAGATCGATCCGGCTCTGGTGGTGCCGGAGGCGCAGCGTATCTTCCCGGACCCCAATGATCTGGGCCGTATCCCGGCGCTGATTGAGGAACTGGGCGGTGTGGATATCACCTTCGGCGGCATTGGCATCACGGGCCATCTGGCCTTCAACGAGCCGCAGCCCCAGCTGACAGCGGAGGAATTTGCCCAGCTGACTACCCGCGTCCTGGATATCGCGCCGGAGACCCGGGCCACCAATTGCATCGGCGATTTGGGAGGCGCTCTGGAGGATATGCCCAGAAAGTGCGTCACCATTGGCATGAAAGAAATTCTGTCGGCCCGGAAACTCCGTCTGGCCGTGTTCCGTGACTGGCACCGGGCCGTGTGCCGTCGGGCGGCCTATGGCGACGTTACTGCGTCGTTCCCCGCCACCCTGGCCCAGAACCATCCCGATGCCCGGCTGTATGTCAACGCCAACGCGGCCCAACGGGCCTATTGAGAGGTTTTTCCCATGAACAACACCTTTTTTCTGAAAAACGGCACGCTGCTTTCGGAGGGAGCCATGGTCCCGCTGCACATGGCTGTGGAAAACGGCGTCATTACCGCCTTGACCACCGACGGTACCAACCCCAAGGGGCTGCCGGAGGTGGATGCGGCGGGATTGCAGATTCTGCCCGGCTTCCTGGACCTCCACACCCACGGCGCTGCCGGAGTGGACGTCAATGCCGCCGATGTGGACGGGCTGCGGACCATTGGACGGTTCTTTGCCTCCCAGGGCGTCTCCGGCTGGCTGTGCTCCATTCTCACCGACACCGTGGAACAGACTCTGTGGTGCATTGAGCAGGCCCGGCAGGTCATTGAGGGCGGCCCTTATGACGGCGCGCCCCTGCTGGGCATCCACCTGGAAGGTCCCTGCCTGTCCACCGAGTACAAGGGGGCCATGCCGGAGCATCTGCTGATGCACGAGGCCAACTACAATCTCTTTGCCCGGTATCAGACTGCTGCCAACGGCCACATCCGCTATGTGACGTTGTCGCCGGAGATTCCCGGCGTGGTGGAGCTGGTGCCCCGGCTGACGGCCCTGGGCATGGTCTGCGCCATGGGCCACAGCGGCGCGGGCTACGACTGCGCCATGGGCTGCATCCATGCGGGCGTCCGCTCCGTGACCCATTTGGGCAACGCCATGCGGCTGTTCCATCAGCATGACCCGGCTATTTTCGGCGTGGCTCTGGAGAGCGACGCCTATGTGGAGGCCATCTGCGATGGCCGCCATCTCCATCCCGGCACGGTCCGGCTCTACTGTAAGGCCAAGGGAATGCACAGAATGCTGGCAGTCACAGACTCCATCATGGCTGCCGGACTGCCGGACGGCCAGTACAAGCTGGGCGTCAACGACGTCATTGTGAAAGACGGCGACGCCAAGCTACCCAACGGCGTCCGGGCCGGGTCCACTCTGACTATGGCCCAGGCCCTGCGGAATCTGCTGGTCTTTACCCGCCGCCCCCTGGAGCAGATCGCCCCCATGCTTTCGGAGAACCAGGCCCGTCTCATGGGCTGGCCCTCCAAGGGCCGTCTGGCCGTGGGCTGCGACGCCGATCTGGTTTTGCTGGACGGGGCCTGCCAGGTGGTGCAGACCTTCGCCGCCGGTCATTCCGTCTACACCCGTCCCAACTGCTGAAAGGAGAATCGTCATGCCACTGGTATCCATGCGCCCCGTTCTGGAGGCCACCGTTGCCCACGGCTATGCCCAGGGCGCTTTCAATGTCAACGCCGTCGCCCAGGCCGAGGCCGTTATCGCTGTCCATGAGATGTTCCGTTCTCCCGCCATTTTGCAGGGCGCCGACCTGGCCAACGCCTTTATGGGCGGCCGGACGGACTTTCAGAACGGCACCCTGGAGGACAAAAAGCGTGGCGCGAAAAATATTGCCGACGCGGTCAAACGTTTTGCCGCCGACAGCTCGATCCCGGTGGTGCTCCATCTGGACCACGGCAAGAACTTTGACTCCTGTGTGGCAGCCATTGAGGGCGGCTATACCTCCGTCATGATCGACGGTTCGTCCCTGCCCTTTGAAGAAAACGTGGAGCTGACCCGGGAGGTTGTCAAGTACGCCCATGCACGCGGCGTCAGCGTCGAGGGCGAACTGGGCGTTCTGGCCGGTGTGGAAGACCATGTGTTTGCCGCCACGTCCACCTATACAAATCCGCTGTCGGCGGTGGAATTCTTCCGAAAGACCGGTGTAGACGCCCTGGCCATCAGCTATGGCACCATGCACGGCGCCAGCAAGGGCAAAAACGTCAAGCTGCGCCGGGAAATTCCCATTGCCATCAAAGAGTGCATGAATCACGAGGGCATCTTCGGTGTTTTGGTGTCCCACGGCTCCTCCACGGTGCCACAGTACATTGTTCAGGAGATCAACGCCCTGGGCGGCAACATCCAGAACGCCTACGGCATTTCCAAGGAGGAGCTGAAAGCCGCCATTCCCTGCGGTATCGGCAAGATCAATGTGGATACGGATATCCGTCTGGCCGTCACCCGCAATCTGCGGGAGCTGTTCCGGGACCACCCGGAGCTGAAAAACGACGACCGCGTCGGCGGCATTTGGACGCTGCTGGATGAAAAGCGGGAGGCCTTCGATCCCCGCGCCTTCCTGCCGCCCATTATGGATACGGTCATGTACGGTACCGGCGACGACGGCACCGTGGCCCTGGTCACCGACGCCATCCGCCGCGGCGTCCAGGAGGCCGTGGGCACCCTCATTGTGGAATTCGGCAGCGTGGGCCGCGCCCCTCTGGTGGAGTATGTAACGCTGGAGGAAATGGCAGAGCGCTACCGCAAGGAGGGATAAGCCATGGAGGAAATCACCCTCTCACTCATCGACCGGAAAAACGTCATCGCCCCCGGCGAGCTGGAAGCCCGCATGAACCGGGCGGCCCCGCTGCTGGCAGAGGCCGTGGCCGGAGAAGCCCGGTATCAGCCGTTCCTGGGCTGGCACTCCGTGGACGAATCCGCCGGGCCGGAGCGGGTCCGCTGGCTCCGGCAGCAGGCCGACCGGGTCCGGGCCGACGGCGACGCCCTGGTGGTCATCGGCATTGGCGGCTCCAACCAGTCCTCCCGGGCCGCCATCAAGGCGCTGCGGCCCAAGGACGGCCCGGCCATTCTCTGGGCCGGCAACACCATTTCCGCCTGTGAAATGGCCCGGACCCTGGAGGAACTGGACGGTTACCAGTCCATCTACATCGACTGCATTGCCAAAAACTTTGAGACCCTGGAGCCGGGCATCACCTTCCGGATGCTGCGCCAGTATCTGGAGAAACGTTACGGCCCCGAGGATGCCGCCCGGCGGATTTTCGCCGCCGGTACGCCCGGTTCCAGCCTGGAACAGCTGTGCATCGATTACGGCTACACTTTCCTGGAGTTCCCGGGGCGGGTGGGCGGCCGGTTCTCCGTCGTCAGCGACGTGGGCCTGTTCCCCATGGCCGTGGCCGGTATCGACATCATGGCCATCACCGACGGTATGCGCCATATGCGCGACCGCCTCTTTTCGGAACCGGCCCAGAGCAATCTGGCCCTGCGCTACGCCTGTATTCGCAAGCTGATGCTGGAGCGGGGCTACAGCCTGGAAATGCTGTCCTTCTTTGAACCCCGCCTGGATTATTTCGCCAAATGGTGGGTCCAGACCTTTGCCGAAAGCGAGGGCAAGAATAATACGGCCCTCTATCCGGTGGTGGCCTCCAACTCCGAGGACCTGCACGCCACGGGCCAGTTTGTCCAGCAGGGAAGTCCCATTCTGTTTGAAACCTTCCTGCAAGTGCGTCAGCGGGACGCCTCTGTGATCTTTCCCCACGACGATAAGAAGGATTATTTCGACTATCTGGAGGGCAAGGACTTCTGGGATATCAACGACATTGCCCGGAAGGCCACCATGGAGGCCCACAGCGAACGGGGCATTCCGTGCCTCAATTTCTCGATCCCTGCCATCGACGCCCACACATTGGGCCAGCTCTATTACTTCTTCCTCTTTGCCTGCTATCTCTCCTGCAAGCTGCTGGGCGTCAATCCCTTTGACCAGCCCGGCGTGGAGAACTACAAGGGCTATATGTTCAAGAATCTGGGAAAACCGGAGGGTATGCAATGAAACATCTGTTTTTAAATCTCAAGCGATTCGACATTCCTGTGGAACTGGGCGGCGTCAACCGTCTGGCCGCTCCGGCGGAGTGGGGCAAGGTCATCGTGGAACAGACCCAGGCGGGTCTTGGGGGCTACCGTACCGACGAAGCGGAGTTCGTGGACTTCTTTCCCGAGGCCCATCTGATTCCTGCCGCCGCCGCTCGTACCGAGGACAGTCCTGTGCAGATTGGCTGCCAGGGCGTCTACCGGGACGATACGGCTGTGGGCGGCAATTTCGGCGCCTTTACCACCAACCGTCCAGCCCATGCCGCCGCCGCCCTGGGCTGCGGCTGGACGTTGATCGGCCATTGTGAGGAGCGCAATGACAAGGCCGGTATCCTGGCCGAGGCCGGTGTGGTGGACCCCGCCGCCGTCAACCGGCTGCTGAACCGGGAGATTCTGGCGGCCCAGGCCGCCGGACTGCGGGTGCTCTACTGCATCGGCGAAAAGAGCGAGGAGCAGGAGCAATGGCAGCAGGTCCTGGGCCAGCAGCTGGAAGTGGGCCTCCAGGGGGCCGATTTGAGCCGGGTGGTCATTGCCTATGAGCCCATCTGGTCCATCGGACCCGGCAAGACCCCAGCCGACAAGCCGTACATTGAAAAAATTGCCCGCTTCGTCAAGGAGCGCACCGGCGGCCTGGACGTGGTCTACGGCGGCGGTTTGAAATCCGACAACGCCGCCATGCTGGCTTCGATTGATGACATTGACGGCGGCCTTATCGCCTTGACCCGCTTTTCCGGGGAAATCGGTTTTTATCCGCAGGAATATCTGGAGATCATCCGGCTCTATCTGGGCCACTGATATGGGAGGAATGACAAATGAAACTGGAGTTTGAATACGGTCAGGGCTTCATGAGCGCCGAGCTGCCGGACAACACCGATGTGTTTATTCCCGGCGTCACCGTACCCGATCCCCCCTGCATCGAGCAGACCTGGGAAGCCCTGTACGAAGCCACCCTGCACTCCATCCGCAATCCCATCGGCATGGAACCCTTGAAGGACCTGGCCGCCCCCGGCAAGACCGTGGTCATCGTCATCCCCGACATCGTCAAGGGCGGCAATCAGCCCACCTCCCACCGGAAGGTGGCCATCCGGGCCTGCCTGGATGAGCTGTACAGCGCCGGTGTGCGTCAGCAGGATGTGCTGCTGCTGTTCTCCAACGGCCTCCATCCCCGGGCCACCGTGGCGGAAATGCGCACCATCCTGGGTCCCGAGCTGTTCAACGAGTTCTATCCTACAGGGCAGATCACCAGCCATGACAGCGAGGACTATGACCATCTGGTGGATTTGGGCTATACGGCCCAGGGCGACCACGTCATCATGAACAAGTACGTCTATGACGCCGATATTGCCGTTCTCATCGGCCACACCCAGGGCAATCCCTACGGCGGTTACTCCGGCGGCTACAAGCACTGTGCCACCGGCATCAGCCACTGGCGGTCCATCGCCGCCCACCATGTGCCCCAGGTCATGCACCGGCAGGACTTTGTACCCGTGTCCACCTCCAGCGAAATGCGCCACAAGTTCGACCAGCAGGGTATGCACATGGAAGAGAAAATGGGCACGAAGTTCTTCTGCTGCGACGCTGTGCTGGATACCAAGTCCCGTCAGATCGAGATCAACTCCGGCTGGGCCAAAGAGATGCAGCCCATCTCCTGGAAAACCGCCGACAAGCGTACCTATGTCCACTGGGCCGAGAAGAAGTACGACGTGGTGGTGTTCGGTATGCCCACCAATTTCCACTACGGCAACGGTATGGGCACCAATCCCATTCAGATGATGCAGGCCCTTTCGGCCCAGGTCATCCGCCACAAGCGCATCCTCTCCGACCGGTGCGTGTTCATTGTCTCCAGCATCTGCGACGGCTACTTCCACGACGAGCGCTGGCCCTATCTGCGGGAGCTGTACGAGATGTTCCAGCATGACTATATGAACATTCTGCCGGATATGAACCGCTACGGCGAGTATTTCGGCACCAACGCCGAGTACATCCGCAAGTACCGCTTTACCAACGCTTTCCACCCCTTCCACGGCTTCAGTATGATGAGCTGCGGCCATCTGGCCGAGGAGCATACCAGCGCCATTTATATCGTCGGCGCACGGGAACCGGGCATTGCCCGTGGTATGGGTCTCAAGACCCGCGCCACCTTTGAGGAGGCCCTGGAGGATGCCAAGAAGAAGTTTGTGGGTCCCAACCCCAACATTCTGGCCCTGCCCCAGACCTTCACCACGGCGGCGGTCCACCTGTGCATGAAGGACCCCAGCCAGAACAGCCACAGCCGCGACGGCGCAACGGGCCATCCCTGCTGCGGATAAGCTCCACGGATAAAAATAAAATGACGAACTCCGCTGCGAGTTCGTCATTTTATCGTTTCGGCCAGCACCCAGAACAGGGCTGCAAATTCCGCCGGAGTGGCGTCTTCGGTAACCAGAAAGTCCACGGTGTCCGACTGGCGGGTAATCCGGCCTACGGGTGTGGTCTCCCGCAGAATGGCCGTCTGCCCGGTTTCTGCCGCCGTCAGCGTCAGGGCGGCGTTGCCCCAGCGCAGGGAGAGAGTGGCATATCCATCTCGCTGCGCAGTCCCGCAGTCGCCTGCTGCGCCAAGAATGAAAAAGCAGTCCGGAACAGGCGTTGTTATGGTCAGCAGCACCCGCTCCATGGGGTCGGTTACCAGCACCGCAGCGCCCTTCCGGCGGATATAGGCTGCCGGAAGGGACTGGGCGTTGGAGAGCCGGTGAAGTTTGTTGCCCCGCTGCACGGTCCAATGCTTCATGGGTTTGTCGTTACCGTACCAGGCCCACCAACAGATTGCCCACGCCACAGAGCACCATCACCAGAATGGGATTCCATTTGAGCTTTCTGAGGGCGAAAAACGCCGCGACAAACAGGACAACGCCCACCCAGTTGACAACCTCCAATGCCATAGCCTGACCGCCGAATACGACCTGTAACAGGATGGACAGACTGGCGGATGCAATCAAGGCCACCACAGCCGGCCGCAGGCTGGCCAGGATGCTTTGCAGCAGGGACAGGGACTTGTAGCGATAGTAGATGAACGCCAGCAGAGAAACAATAAACAGCGAGGGGAGAATACAACTGAAGGTGGCGATGAGCGCGCCGGGCAGTCCCGCAATGCGGATGCCCACAAAGGTGGCGGAGTTGACGGCGATGGGGCCGGGCGTCATTTCCGCAATGGTGATCAAATCGGTGAATTCGCTCATGGTCAGCCAGGCGTGGTGCTGCACCACCTGGGCCTGAATCAGGGGCATGGCCGCGTAACCGCCGCCGATGGAGAACAGACCGATCTGAATAAAGCTCCAAAACAGTTGCAGATAGATCATTGGCGTTCCTCTTTTCTCTTGCGGTCATACATGGCAAGGAGAATGCCGATGGCTGCCGCGCCCAGAATGATGTAGATGACGTTGACGCCATAGACAAAGGTGGCGATGAAGGCTGCCGCCATGATGGCCAGATGGATGATGGACTTGGTTTTCACCACATTGGCGCCCAGTCCTACCACCACATCGAGGATGACGGCCGCGACACCGGCCTGCATACCCTTAAGAACCAGGGCCACATAGGTGTTGGCGGCAAAGGCGGCGTAGAAGAAAGAAATCACCGACAGGATGACCATGGGGGGAATGATGGTGGCAAGAACCGCCACAGCCATACCGGGGAAACCGGCAACGCGCCAGCCTACCAGAATGGCTGCGTTGACCGCAATGGCGCCGGGAGAGGACTGGGCCAACGCCGTCAGATCCAACATCTCGGTTTCATCGATCCAATGCAGTTCATCCACGAACTTTTTCTTCATAAACGTGATAATGACAAAACCGCCGCCAAAGGTAAAGGTGCTGATATACAGCATGGTAAAGAACAGTTTGCGCAACGCGCCTTTTTGTTTTGTTGATTCTGGCACTGTCTCATCGCTCCTTTCATTGCACTTATTATACGGCTTCCCAATTATTTCGTAAAATGCTATTATTTTATATAGTTCATAACGATATTGGTATGATAAAAATGGGGATGGAACCATGACATTACGCCATATGCAGATATTCCAAGCGGTCTATCAAAAAAAGAGCATCACCCGGGCCGCCGAGGCGCTGTGTATGACACAGCCGGCGGTTACCCGGGCCATTCGGGAGCTGGAGACGTATTACGGTGTACGGCTCTTTGACCGCATCAACCGCAGACTCTATGTGACAGAGGTCGGAACACGTCTCTATACCTACAGCCTGCACATTCTCAATTCCTTTGACCAGTTGGAAAAGAATCTGCGAAACTGGGAGGAACTGGGGACTCTGCGCATCGGTACGACCCTCACCATTGGCAATGTGCTGCTGCCTCAGGTGCTGTGCCGGTTCCGCCGACAGCACCGCCAGCTGCAGGTCCGGGCCACGGTTGCCACCGGGCAGACGCTACAAACGGCATTGGTTGACAATCAGCTGGATTTTGCCGTGGTGGAAGGGACGATTTATCACGAAGACCTGCTCTCCCGCCGAATCGCAGATGATCGTTTGGTGATGATTCTGCCGCCGGACGACGGCCGGGGGTCGTGCTCCGGGCTGTGTCTGGGGGACTTCCGGCACGACGCGTTCATTCTGCGCAATCCCGGCAGCATGAGCCGGTCCTTTGTGGACCACATTTTCGCAATGCACGGGATTGCGCTGGACCCCATTATGGAGAGTGTCAGCACACAAGCCATCCTGCAAGCAGTCCACGCGGGCCTGGGAATTTCGATTTTGCCCCGGCAGTTGGTGCAGCAGGCCATTGACAGTGGTATGGTGACGGCCGTGGTACTGACGGACGAGTCCTTCGTGCGGGAAAACCATATCGTATGGCATCGGCAGAAGTTTTTGACACCGTCAGCACTGGAGTTGATGGACTGCTTTGAGACATGCTCACAGATGATGCTCAATCCGGAGGAAGCACGGTAATTACTCATTAGCGGCCGAGTCGAACATCGACCCGGCCGCCGGCAGGTAGGTAAATATTCCGTCAGTGAGCATACTGGGATGCTGCATGCAGCGCCATGGATTGTGTCGCAGATCAGCCGGTTCTTTTGGCGACGATCAAGGGACAGACCGCGCTTTCGGTCAGATTGCGGGAGCGGGGAACGTTAATCAATCCCTACCCGGATACCGCCGGAACGCTCGGATGGCTGTAGAATGACAGTGACAGGCTGGCCTGGTGACCATTCAAAAGCATAGGATTCACCGGAGGCCTGGCCGATGAAGGTTTTCCAATTCACGTCCACCTTTATCTGTGGATCACAGGCTCCATTTCCAATCCAGCAGATGACTGCGTCAGGATCTACAGAGATGGCGTTCTGTGTTCCGACATTACTGATGACAATGGGATTGCCATCGGACAAAACCGCGACGTATGACTCTCGACCTCGACCGGTTATAAAAGTGGTGGCCAAGCCTTTTTGCGATAAGATGCCGACACCGATAAAGCGGACCGTATAATCACAGTCCTGTGTGAAGGCCAAGAGATTTTCTGATTCCACGGAAATGGATTCCCCAGGTTCCAGGTGGTAAATGACCACATGACGGCCGTAACTGGCATAATAGGTGACAGAGTCGCCGCTGAACATCACTTTCATCAGCGGGATATTTTCTCCGGTGGCACGACGGATCAATGATCCGAGGGCTGCCTGCGCAAAACCGGTCTGAGGACCCAGCAGAAGCTTTTCAAAGCGATAATTTTTCCCGTGTTGGCTTTCTCCGGCGATAAACGCGCCGGCTTTGGCAATCAAAGTATCGCTCCCGCGGCAGATAACTTTTAATGTTAATTCGTTAATGGTTTCAAATGTCAGCAAGGTCTGTCCCTCCTCAACTAATTTCTACGCCATAGATGGCGCATTGACCGGCTAAATCCTGGCTTACACCGTTGCCGACGGGATTGAATTTCCATTGCTGATTATGCAGATAGAGTTCACCAATGGTCATGGAAGTCACATTGCTGTAATAGTCGGCCATTTGATAACTTAAAAGCTCTTTGTGGTCGTCGGAGGATAAAATCCGGATATACGCATCCCGTATCATGCTGAAATTCAGCTTCTGCTCCAGCGCCTCATGTATGGTCAACACCAGGGCGATTTTACAGATGCGGGTATCCAGACGGGACAAATCCACATCGATGTGCTGACGGTCGCCCCCTGCGGGTTCGCTATGGAACAAAACGCTGCGGTCGGGGCTTTGGTTCTGACCGTAAAAAACAAACCAGTCATCACCGGGAACGCGGTTATTGCTGGTCAGTAAAAATGCCGATACATCCACATCACAGCGGGGATTTGTGACGGACCAACCTACGCCAATCGTCAGCCTGGGACGTGCGCCTGAGAGTGCAAGGGCAGTTTTCTGACCTTTTTGCAGTGGATGCAGCAGGGGAGGCACGGGGAACGGCGTGACAGACTGAGGCGCGGGGACAGGCTGAGGAACGGGGGCTGGACGTGGAGAAGCGGAAGAAGAACCAAGCGGCTGCGAAGCGCGTCCACGATTCAGACTGGCAACCGTATGGCGGCTCACAGCAGTGGAGGTCGTTTGATTCAAAGAGGGAAGATTACTGCGCGTCCATGGCGTGGAGGTGCGATTGGCGACAGGCATCATAAAAATTCCTCCCGACAGATTGGGCATCCGGGAACGAATACCGTACATTTTAGCAAGAGATGAGAAGCCCGGTTGATGTGGCGAGTTGATGCATTCTGATAGCATTGGCGCTGCTGCCCACCCACATGGTAAAGCACCGACTGAACATGCGGCAATGCCGTCAGCCATCACAATGCTCCCAGCGGTTGGGAAGGTGAGATCATTATATAATAAAGCAAAAAAGTTGTAAATCATCAATGAACAAACCTGTAATAAAATCAGAAAAACAAGAGGGCTTGCCGTCTGCCGGTGCAGATGACAAGCCCTCTTTATGATAGAGATTTTTCAATATGGGGACGGGGCTGCCTGCTTTGGACGGGACACAGTTTGCCAAAACGGTTTTTCAGCTGCGCAGGGCCGCGTCTACCTGCCCTGCGCATTCTGTCGGCCCACCGGGCGCAGAACGGCCGGATTGCCGGATTGTGGAATACTCCGTCACCACCTGGGTCGGCAACCTGACGCGGTTCCATATCAAGGTGGATGTTCCCTGTCAGCACATCGAAGGATAGCATTCGACATCTGCCACTCGACGGCGCGCCAAGCCAAAGATCAATGGGGAGTTTGTGCAAGGTCTGGAGGCTGTGCATGGGCGCAACCATCAACGGAGATCATAGGGAATCCAACACATAACCGGAAGATTTTGCAAATTGCTGGACAGGCGGCGGAATCTGCGGTATGATAATTCCATTCTGTCCAATGCTGCGAGCGGCCCGGCAG
>LBJMR02800__coassemble_444_pt1 | contig 29396 bp, 23 predicted proteins | sample LBJMR02800__metabat2_high_PE_031 | metagenome-assembled genome bin LBJMR02800 | reverse complement strand
TCGGGTTATCGGCATGGCCTTTGACCCAATGGAAATGAACTGTATGACGGCGAATCTGCACCAAAAGCTGCTGCCAGAGGTCCGCATTGAGGGCGGGCTTTTTGTCCTTTTTGACCCAGTTGTTCTTCTCCCAGTTGTAGACCCAGCCTTTTTCCAGAGAGTCCAGCACATACTTGGAGTCGCTGTACAGCTCCACAACACAAGGCTCTTTCAGCTTTTCCAGCGCCACAATGACGGCGGTCAGCTCCATGCGATTGTTGGTAGTCTGGGCCTCGCCGCCGGACAGTTCCCGGACATGGGGGCCATATTCCAGAATGGCACCCCAGCCGCCGGGGCCGGGGTTGCCGGAGCAGGCGCCGTCGGTGTAGACGGTAACGGTTTTCATGGGGCCTCCTTAATCGTTGTCCAGCTTCAGCACGGCCATAAACGCCTCGGAGGGCACCGACACGGTGCCGAAGGAGCGCATCCGCTTCTTGCCTTCCTTCTGCTTCTCCAGCAGCTTCTTCTTTCTGGTGATATCGCCGCCGTAGCACTTGGCCAGCACGTCTTTCCGCAATGCCTTGATGGTCTCACGGGCGATGACCTTACCGCCAATGGCTGCCTGGACCGGAATCTCGAACATCTGACGGGGAATGTTCTCCTTGAGCCGTTCACAGATTTTTCTGGCTCGGGGATAGGCGTTGTCCGCAAAGAGAATAAAGCTCAGGGCGTCCACAATCTCACCATTCAGAAGAATGTCCAGCTTCACCAGCTTGCTGGGCCGGTAGCCGCACAGTTCATAGTCCAGAGACGCATACCCACGGGTCCGGGATTTCAGCGAGTCGAAGAAATCATAGATAATCTCATTGAGGGGCATTTCATAATGGAGTTCCACACGGTTGGCGTCCAAATACTGCATGTCCTTATAGTCGCCGCGCCGCTGCTGGCACAGTTCCATAATATTGCCCACATACTCCTGGGGCGTGATGATGCTGGCCTTGACGAAAGGTTCCTCGGCCTGCTCAATCTCCGCCGGGTCCGGGTAGTTCAGGGGCGTGTAGACTTCCAGCTTTTCACCGTTGGTTTTGGTAATATGATAGACGACGTTGGGGGCCGTGGTAATCAAATCCAGATTGTACTCCCGTTCCAGCCGCTCCATAATAATCTCCATATGGAGCAAACCCAAAAAGCCACAGCGGAAACCGAAGCCCAACGCGATGGAGCTTTCCTGGACAAAGCTCATGGAAGCGTCATTGAGCTGGAGTTTTTCCAGTGCATCCCGCAGATCGCCGTACTTGCTGCCGTCGGCAGGGTAGATGCCGGCAAAAACCATGGGCTGTACCGTCTTATAACCGGGCAGCGCCTCCGGCGTGGGATTTTCCACACCGGTCACCGTGTCACCCACACGGGTATCAGAAACATTCTTGATGGAGGCCGTCAGATAGCCGACCTCACCGGCACCCAGGGCCGTTGTGGGAATCATGCCCAGAGGGCTGAGATATCCCACCTCCACCACCTTATAGACAGCGCCGGTAGCCATCATCTTCACGTCCATGCCAGGCTTTACAACGCCGTTGAACACGCGCATATAGACGATAACACCCCGGTAAGAGTCATACTGGCTGTCGAAGATCAGCGCTTGTAACGGGGCTTCCCGGTCGCCCTGAGGGGCGGGCACATCCCGGACAATCATCTCCAAAACGCTGTGGATGTTGGTGCCGTTTTTGGCGGAAATCTCCGGCGCGTCCATGGCAGGCAGTCCAATGACGTCCTCTACCTCCTGCTTGACCTCCTGGGGACGGGCGGCAGGCAGATCAATTTTATTGACCACCGGCAGCACTTCCAGCCCCTCGTCAATGGCCAGATAGGTGTTGGCCAACGTCTGAGCCTCGATGCCCTGGGAAGCGTCCACCACCAGCACCGCGCCCTCACAGGCTTTCAGGCTGCGGGACACCTCATAGTTGAAGTCCACGTGGCCTGGGGTATCAATGAGGTTCAGCACATAGGTTTCACCGTCATCGGCCTTGTAGTCCAGCCGGACCGCCCGGGCCTTGATGGTGATGCCGCGCTCCCGTTCCAGCTCCATGGAGTCGAGAATTTGGTCCTCCATTTCCCGCTTGTCAATGGTATCGCATTCCTCCAGCAGCCGGTCAGCCAGGGTGGATTTGCCGTGGTCGATGTGGGCCACAATGGAGAAGTTGCGGATTTTGCTTAAATCTGTCATATTTCACCTCAAAAAAGCAAGGTTTATTCCATTCTAAATAAATAGTATATCGGATTTTCCGTGATTTGTAAAGACTTGGCTGGAAGTGGACAGGGGATTTCACACCTTGCGAGGTGCGGCCGGGGCGCCGCCCCTAAACCCTGTAATTTTTTTGCCGAAGAGCACTTCTGCGGCAAGCGGAAAGGGCGCTGTCCGAAGACAGCGCCCTTTGGGTATGGACTTTAGCAGCAGCCGCAGTCGTTGCTGTTGCCGCAGCCGCAGTTGTTGGTGTTGCAGCCGCAGCCGTTGTTGCCCCAGCACAGAACAATGATGATCAACAGAATGATCCACCACCAGCTGTTGCCAAAGGCAAAGATACCGGAAGAACCGCAGGACATGGAATTACAGGACATAGTCGTTACCTCCCAATGAAATTTTGAGGAGCTTTGCCGCTCATTCCATGGTATGTAGGAGGCTTCAAAGTGTGAAAGGTCCAATCAGGAAATTTTCCCGCCGGTGACCTGGGCCAAGCCCTGGGCCAACTGCTGTCGGGTGACAGCGCCGCTGTCCACTAAATCATTCATCAACAGACCGCCCTGCTCCTGGTCCACACCGAACAAACCCGCAAAGGACAGGTAGGCCATTTTATACCGGGCAAAGTCTCCAGAGGACAGGCCGCGGGCCTCCGCCGCCGTCAGAATACCTTGATCCGTCAGATCATTGACCGCATTGGCATAGGTAAAATCCTCGTTTTCCGTATAGCCCAGGGCCCGCAGCAGGAAAGTGGCGTACTGCTGGCATGTGATTTTAGAGTTGGGAGAAAAGGTGGTGGGGGAGGTGCCGCCGGTAAGCCCCTGGCTGTAGCCATAGGCCACATACCGCTCCGCCCAATGGTCTTTCACATCGGTAAAAGGGCAGGACCCCGTATAGGCCAAAGCTTCGTCTTCCAGCCCCAGCAGCCGCAGGAACATCACAAGACCCTGGGCCCGGTCTGCTGTGGCTTCCAGTTGGAAGCCCGTATTGGTGCCGAGAAACAATCCCATCTGTTCCAGTGCCCGGACCCGGGATCCATAATCCACACTGTCCGACGGCGACAGACTGTAACTGCCGTTGACCGTCACTTCACAGGTGGCCGTCTGCACCTTCAGTTCTCCAGTGGACGTATCGCCCATCATATAAAGGTGGCCTGGCGTCAGGGCGGCGTACTTGGTTACCACGCTGCCGCCGGTGACGTCCACCAGATAAGAGGTATCGGCAATCAGGGAGCCGTTTTTGACGGTCACCTTGCAGCCCGGCGCAGCCGTCAGCACATCACCCTGCTTCAGCAGCAGCACGCCTTCAGCCTTCTGCAACACTGCGGACTGCTGCTTTTGGGCCGTCAGACGCACGGCGGCATAGCTGTCCACTGCGGCGCGAAGCTGGTCGCCGTAAACGGTTCCCAAACCGTCATAAATGGCCTGCTGCACGTCCGCTTCCAGCTGAGGCGTAAACTTCTGTTGTAAATAGCTCAGGGAAATAACCGGGTCATCGCTGGTGCCGCCGGCGGCCCATACGGTACCCACCAGCGCCGCAGTCAGCGCTGCCGCGGCCATTATCCGTTTCCAAGATTGCTTCATAGTCGTTCCTCGCTATACCCGGCCCGTGACCGGGAAACTGTTGTTATTGTACCCGCTGACGCTTTTCTTGTCAAACCCGGCAGCGGCGACGCCCTCACGGGCCGCCGGGCTGTTTTTCTCAGAAAATCCGGAAAACGCCGTAATTGGAATACGGCATGACGAACAAAAGCGCGAAACGTTTTTTGTGTATTTTATATAATGTTGAAAATATTTTCCGTATTTATTTCCAGAAAAAATTCCGTTTCCGCTATGTATTACACAAAAACCATTGTTGTGTTTGCAGCATTTTGCCTACTTTTTCGTGATATTGTCTATTCACCGCATCATATGGGCAGGTTTTTAAAAACATTGCACAATGTTTGATAAATTTCCATTTCTGCGGTTTTCAAACGGTGGACCGTGTGTTATACTTCATTTGTTAAAAATCATTTTTTGCACTTCCAGGAAGTACAACGCTCCCTAGGTATGGAAAGGGGTCAATGAAAACTATGTCCACCAAATACATCTACCTGTTCTCCGAGGGCAATGGTAGCATGCGCGAACTGCTGGGCGGCAAGGGCGCCAACCTGGCGGAAATGACCAGCATGGGTATGCCCGTGCCTCGCGGCTTCACCATCAGCACCGAAGCCTGCACCCAGTATTATGCCGATGACCGGACCATCAATCCTGAGATTGAAGGTCAGATTATGGAATATATCACCAAGCTGGAGGAAATTACCGGCAAGCAGTTCGGCTCCATGTCCAACCCGCTGCTGGTTTCCGTCCGCTCCGGCGCCCGGGCCTCCATGCCCGGTATGATGGATACCATCCTGAACCTGGGCCTCAACGACGAGGTGGTGGAGGCCTTCGCCAAGAAGACCAAAAACCCCCGGTTCGCCTACGATTCCTACCGCCGTTTTATCCAGATGTACTCCGACGTCGTCATGGAGGTGGGCAAGAAGTATTTTGAACAGCTCATCGACGAGATGAAGGAGAAGCGCGGCGTCACCCAGGACACCGAGCTGACGGCCAAGGACCTGAAGGAACTGGCCGAGATGTTCAAGGCCGAGTACCGCACCAAGCTGGGCGAGGAGTTCCCCCAGGACCCCAAGGAGCAGCTTATGGGCGCCGTCAAGGCCGTGTTCCGTTCCTGGGACAACCCCCGCGCCATCTACTACCGCCGCATGAACGACATTCCCTCCTCCTGGGGTACCGCTGTCAACGTCCAGGAGATGGTCTTCGGCAACATGGGCGACACCTCCGGTACCGGCGTTGCCTTTACCCGCAACCCCGCCACCGGCGAGAAGAAGCTCTTTGGTGAGTTCCTGATGAACGCCCAGGGCGAAGACGTGGTGGCCGGTGTCCGTACCCCCCAGACCATCGATCAGTTGAAGGACATCATGCCTGAGGTCTATGACCAGTTTGTAGACATCTGCCACAAGCTGGAGTACCATTACCGCGACATGCAGGACATGGAGTTCACCATTGAGAACAAGAAGCTCTTTATGCTCCAGACCCGTAACGGTAAGCGTACCGCCGCCGCCGCTCTGAAGATTGCCTGCGACCTGGTGGACGAGGGTATGATCACTGAGCAGGAAGCCGTGGCTATGATTGACCCCAAGAGCCTGGATGCCCTGCTGCACCCCACTTTCCCCAAGGAAGAGCTGGAGCGTGCCAAGCCCATCGGCCAGGGCCTTGCCGCCTCTCCCGGCGCTGCTGCCGGCCGTATCGTCTTCACCGCCGATGACGTGGTCACCTGGGTGGACAAGGGCGAGAAAGTCATTCTGGTCCGCCTGGAGACCTCTCCTGAGGACATCGAGGGCATGCACTTTGCCCGCGGCATCCTGACGGTTCGCGGCGGTATGACCTCCCACGCCGCCGTTGTGGCCCGTGGTATGGGTACCTGCTGCGTCTCCGGCTGCGGTGCCATTAAGATGGACGAAGCCAACAGGAAGTTTGAGCTGGGCGGCAAGGTCTACAAAGAGGGTGACTGGATCTCCCTCGACGGCTCCACCGGCAACATCTACGGCGAGCGGCTCCACACAGCCGAGGCCGAGATCTCCGGCGAGTTTGGTCGTATCATGGCCTGGGCCGACAAGTTCCGCGCCCTGCAGGTCCGCACCAATGCCGACACCCCCAAGGACGCCCGTCAGGCCGTCAACTTCGGCGCCGAAGGCATTGGTCTGTGCCGTACCGAGCATATGTTCTTTGATCCCGACCGTATTTCCGCCATCCGCCAGATGATCGTTTCCGACACGGTGGAGCAGCGTGAGAAGGCTCTGAGCAAGCTGGAGCCCATGCAGCAGGCCGACTTTGAAGCTATCTACGAGGCCATGAAGGGCCGCCCGGTTACCATCCGTCTTCTGGATCCCCCGCTGCATGAGTTCGTCCCTACGGACCCCGCTGATATCGAAGCCCTGGCCAAGGAAATGAAGATCTCCGTGGAGCATCTGACCAACGTCATCCACTCCCTCCACGAGTTCAACCCCATGATGGGCCACCGTGGCTGCCGTCTGGACGTGACCTTCCCCGAAATCGCCCGGATGCAGACCTCTGCCATCATCAAGGCCGCGCTGGCTGTCCGCAGCCGCCGTCCTGCCTGGCAGATCGAGCCGGAAATCATGGTTCCTCTGGTTGGTGAGGCCCGCGAGCTGGCTTACGTCAAGAACGTCATTGACGCCACGGCACAGAAGCTCATCAAGGAAGCCGGTTCCGACATGCACTACAAGGTCGGCACCATGATTGAGATTCCCCGTGCAGCCCTCACCGCCGACGATATCGCCAAGGAAGCCGAGTTCTTCTCCTTCGGCACCAACGACCTGACCCAGATGACCTTCGGCTTCTCCCGTGACGACGCCGGTAAGTTCCTGGCCAGCTACTACGACAATAAGATTTATGAGTCCGATCCCTTCTCCAAGCTGGACCAGGCCGGTGTGGGCCGTCTGGTGCAGATGTCCTGCGAGTTGGGCCGCAAGACCCGTCCCGACATCAAGTTGGGCATCTGCGGCGAGCAGGGCGGCGATCCCAGCACCGTGGAATTCTGCCACAACGTGGGCCTGACCTACGTCTCCTGCAGCCCCTTCCGCGTGCCCATTGCCAGACTGGCTGCCGCGCAGGCCAACATCAAGAACCCCAGAAAGTAAGTGTTCTGCACATACCGTGGATGAAAGCAGATACAAGCTTTCTGTTCCTTCCATAGTTGCAGTACGCAACTGTAAACCAGCCGGATAGGCCCGCAGCGGTCGAAACCTGAATAGCTTCCCCCCGTACAGTTCCCATTTGGGAACTGTACGGGGGGTTTGTGTGCTTATCCTTCTGCAATTGTGATATATAATAATAAAAAAGTCCATATAATATGCAGTTGCAACCGTCTGTTGCGGAAAAGAAACCGAAATTTGGTGGTTTGCTATTGGGAAAAAACGTATACTGACGGTGAAAGGAGGAACACAACATGACCTTTGGAGAGAAAATACAAAAATTAAGAAAGGAAGCAGGGCTGTCACAGGAGGAGCTCTCTTATCGGTTAGGCGTGTCCAGACAGGCAATCAGTAAATGGGAACGTGATAGTGGGTACCCCGAAACCGAAAAAATCATACGGATGAGCGCGTTATTCAATGTATCTCTGGATTATCTGCTCAACGAAGAAACTCCGCAGCAATCCAAACAAAACCCAGATGAACCCGGCATATACGTCAGCCGGGAAATGGCAGCCGGATTCCTCGCCTACCAAAAACGCAAAATGATGAAAATTGGCATCGCTGTTGGCTTATTGGTTGGTGGTCTGTCCCTCTCTTTTTGGGATGCTGAGATCAGTATGATCCTATTTATGGGTATTGTCATTGTGGGGATCATTCTTCTGATGTCCGTAAAGTTAGCAGATAACCCGTATCGCAAAATTAGGATCGAGCGCCTTTCCTTTGACAAAACGGTAAAAGCAGAATTGGCTGCTGCTTATGCCGACAAAAAGAAACTTGCTCATATGCTCAATCTTGTTGGGGTGGCCCTGATCGCCATTGGTTTTTTACTTTGTCCCATGCTGGTATCTGCTGAATTGTATGCGTTGGATAATTTTATTTTCGCTTGTGGAATGGTATTGGCTGGCACAGGCGCTTTCTTGTGCGTATACATATCCGGTATGGTTCGAGCCTTTCGATTCCTGCTCCAAAATGCAGAATTATAGCACTGGGGTAGTTTCCATTGCTCTATTTAGCAACATTTGGTTTGTAAGCAAACCGTTGATAACTGTGCACCTCTATTGCGGGAAAGCTTCCTTCCCACAAGTACTCTTATGGATTTTGGGCCCAGCCAATCCACAAGCCGATAAAAGCAAACGAGAGACCCCAAAAAGGAGGTCTCTCGTTCTGTTGTTTTATCAATCTCAGGGCTGTTACTGGTCCAGCAGGTTGTCCAAAACCTTTTTCACATCGGATACGGTGCTGTCGATTTCCTCGACAATCTGACCAATGGTGGACATTTTTTTGTCCTGGTTGGCAATTTCCTCGTTGAGCAGTTCAAACTGCTGGGCCACATTCTGGACATACTCCTGCATCTGGTTCAGGTCCGTAGAAATCTCTTTGGACACGGTATCGCTGTTCTGTGCCAAGCTGCGTACCTCGTCGGCCACCACAGCAAAGCCCTTGCCCGCGTTTCCAGCCCGAGCTGCCTCCACAGAGGCGTTGAGGGACAGGAGATTGGTCTGGCGGGAAATATTCTGAATGGCGCTGACAGCGCTGGCAGTCTGCTCCATCTGTTCCTGGGAATCCTTCAAAATCTGGGCCAGTTCGGCCTGCCGCTTCATGACCTGCTGCATGGCCTCTGTATTTTCCCCAATCATTTGGTTGATCTTTTCCAGGCAATCGCCCAGGGTGTGGACATGGGCATTCATATTCTGCTCCACCAGTTCCCGGGTGTTATGCATCTGGGTGATATCGCTGATGACACCCACCATGGACAATTCCCGGTCGTTCTGCTCCTTACCCACACGGATGTCAGCATGGACCCACAGATACGTTCCATTTCGATGCTGAATACGGTACTCCGTCTCAAACATACCGTTTTGCTGAGAAATGCAGTTGTTGACCTCCTGGAGGAATCCAGGCAAATCTTCCGGGTGAATCCGGTCCAGCCATTGGTTCAGCTGGTTGGGGAAGTCCGCCTCTCCCAGGAAGCCCAGCTGCTTGCGGAACGGTTCGGAAAACCAAACCACATTCTCCGACGCTTTCAGAGTATTGCGGTACAGCTTGATATAGAAAGAGCCCTGGGTGGTCACATAGTCGATGGCAGAATACCGCTTGAGCACGCGGGCCAGCTCCGCCTTTCGCTGGTGCTCGTCGTTGACGTCCACAAAGATGCCGATGAACTGGACGGCCCGGCCTTGCTGGTTGCGCTGTACATTGCCCGCCGCCCGATACCAGCGGTAGCCCCGGTCTCTTGTTTTCAGACGGTACTCCAAATCATACCGGGTTTTGCCCGTGGGGTCCGACAACGTCTGGACAAACAACTGCAACGTCCGTTCCTTATCCTCCGGGTGGAGGAGATCAGACCAGGATTCCAGCCGGTCCGGAAAATCCTGCACGCTGGTATAGCCAATCATATGCCGGAAATCATCCGACCAATAGGCCGCCGTCACCTGATTGCCCGGGCCGATATCCATATTCCACAGTCCCGAGGATATGGTCTGATTCACCAGATGTACATTGTTGCTTTCCCATTGAATCCGCTGATGATACAGGTGCAGCACCCGGTTGAGTTCTACTTGCAGCTCATTGGCATGGGGCAGCCGCAAGCTGGAAGGAATCTGCTGCACATCTGTAAACACGTCAAAGGAGATATTCCGCAGAGCATCTAAGGTTTGCTTGCTGACAAAAGAGAACATCACGCGCCATCCTTTCTCATCTTATTGGGTCACGACTCTTTTGTGTATCTGTAGATCTCCGTGTGTACATGCAGCAAAAAAGTGCGCCTCCATCCCCAAATTGTGGGACAAGCCGGCGCACCTTCACAGCCTTTTCTCGCAGTCACACACGAAAACTGTTTCTCATATCGAGTGTATCGCAAGGAATTCCGTCTGTCAAGATTTTTCTTGTTATCCAAGAATCGGAATTTGAAACAGGCTGCTGTTTTTGTCTCAGCTCCGATGGGAGCCGTACTCTGTACGGTGAAGATAACGGTCATAGAGGATGCAGGCCACCAGGCTGACCACAGAGGCCACCGGTACCGCCAGGGCAATGGTAAACATACCCGTCTTCGGCAGCAGACTCAGCCCGTAGGACAGGGGCACACGCACCAGGAATGCCGCGCCCAAGCCCTGGAACATAACAAACTTGGTCCGTTCGCTGCCATTGAAATACCCCAGGAAGCAGAAGATGGCCGGGGTCATCAAATATTCAAAGGAGCTGCCCTTAAAGTAATCCGCCGCAGCAGCCACCACCGCCGCGTCATCCTCAAAGAGGGATGCCAACAGGCTGCCGCCGAAGAAGGTCAGCAGGAAGATTCCCACGCCCACCGCCGTGGAAATGCGCCGGGCCACAGATACGGCCTGTCGGGCCCGCAACGGCTGCCCCGCGCCCATATTCTGGGCCACAAAGGTGGACAGCGCCGACATAAAGGCCATGGGTACCATGGACAGGAACACAAACAGCTTTTCCGTGATGCCGATACCGGCCGCCTCCACCAGGCCCAGGCGGTTGACAATACTGGTGATAATCAAAAAGGATGTATTGACCAGCGTATCCTGGAGGGCAATGGGCGCGCCCACACTTAAAATCTGCTTCTGGACGCCGGGACAGCGGAAGTCCTCCCGATACAGGCCAAAGGGCAGGGGATGGCGGCGCAGATACACCAGGGAAAATGCCACGCTGCCGGCCTGGGCCACCACTGTGGCCACCGCAGCACCGGCGGCGCCCATTTGGAGACCAGCCACCAGCACCAGGTCCAGGACCACGTTGATGCAGCAGGCCAGAAAGACGAACAGCAGGGGAATACGGGAATTGCCCAGTCCGCGGAAAATGCCGCTGATGCCGTTATAGGCCGCCACAAATACCATACCGCTGCCGCAGATGCGCAAATAGGACAAAGTCTCGTCCACGGCGTCGGCGGGCACATGCATCCAGCCCATGGACACGGGAGCCAGCAGCCAGATAGCCGCCGTCAGCACCACTGTGACCACCAGGAACAGGCGAATCTGTGCCGCCACCACCCGGGACGCCTGCCGGGGCGTGTTGGCGCCGATGGCCTTTCCCACCAGCACCGTGACACCCATGGTCAAACCCGTCACCACTGCGGTAATAGTCATCATCATCTGACTGCCCACGGCTACGGCAGCTGTGGAAGCAGTGGAAGCGAAGCGTCCCACCACTGCCAGGTCCACCGCACCGTATAACCCCTGCAGCAAGAGAGACAGGATCAACGGCAGGGCAAACCGCACCAGCGGCGGCAGAATCGGCCCCTCCAAAAAGGCGTTGCTCTGTACGTGTTTTTCCTTCATTCTAAAAACTACCTCCTGACGCAAAAAATCGCCAACAAGCATACACTTGTTGGCGATAATGTATCAAACGAAGCGTCCCCGACGCAAAAGGCATTATACCATCGGCGCGCCGCCGTGTCAAGGGGTATGGTTTAACGGAATACCACATCCATACCCTTCTGCACCAGGGGGTTGATATCGATCAGCACCGGGTCTCCGGCATGACAGTCCACATCGGTCACATCCACCATACAGTGGAGCATACCCACATGGCCCCGGACGGGACACCGATGGTCCCCAATCCGCACCGTCAGCTTTTTCCGCTGCAAAAAGGCTTTCAGCAGCGACAGGCTGCCCCGGACGCAATCCCGGAACCGGAAGCTGTCCCGGCCATACTCCACACCGAAGCCGTGGTACCAGCCAACCGGTACCGCCGCCAGCCGCGTGGGCTTTTTGGCCCGCCACACACCGCCATAGCCGGTGGTGCCGCCCCGCTTTACCCAGTGAATCTCCTGAACCCGGGCCACACAGTAGCCCACCCGCCGGAGATTGTGGCCCCGAACATTGATCCGGCCCAGCCAGGCCGAGCCAATGCGGACGCCGCCCAAGTGCATATCCTTCCACCGGAAAAAGGCCGCCGAATTGCAGCAGTGGGGCGTTCCCGTCTCAAAACCCCGACCGGCGATCTGGTCCAGCACGTAGGTGAACTGCTCAAACTGCTCCCGGGTCTTTTTCTCCGAACAAAAGGCCATGGGAAAATGGGTGTAGATGCCGGAGACGGCAATGCCGTCCATATACTCATAGATGGAGAGGATTTTGTCCATCTCCTTGGGGAGAAAGCCGTAACGGCCCATGCCCACGTCAATTTTGATGTGAGCCTCGGCCACCATGTCTTTCTCGTTGGCGATACCGTTGAGGACCACCGCGTCGTCGCGGCTGGACACGGTGCAAATCACATGGAGATCCAACAGCTGTTCCAAAACCTCCCGCTCCACCGTGGGCTGCAACATTAAAATGGCTTCCTCGGTGAAGCCCGCCTGCCGCAGCGCCTTGGCCTCCCGCAGCTCCGTGACACAGAAACGGGTCACGCCCTGCTCCCGCAGCATTTTAGCAAAGGGCACAATCCCCAGGCCGTAGCCGTTGCCCTTGAGGACAGCCCACACCGGCACATCTCCGGCCCGCTGCAAAATAGCCCGGATATTGCTTTGCAGCGTCTCTTTCTCTACCACATAGGCCCGCATGGCCTACCCCTCCTTCTGGTGATCAATGGATCCTTACAGCTTGTCCCGGCGCAGAAGCCAGGCTGTTTTCAGACTGTCCTTCATGGTTCGCAGGACCCGCATTTTGCTCTCGCCGCCCTTGTTGTCATAGCGCAGGGAGAAGGGCACCTCGTCAAAGGTGCAGCCGCAGCGGTGGAGCTTATACAGCAGCTCCATCATGCAGGCAAAGGAGCGCTGGGTAATCAGACGGCTGCCGTACTGCTGCCGGGCCTTCTGCAAGGCCGCAAACTTGTACAGCCGGTAACCGCAGGTATAATCCCGGACCTTGGGCACCGAGAGCATCATGGTATAGTAGGCCTTAGCTCCGTCGCTGAGGAACAGCCGGTGACGGGGCACGCCGTGGATTTCCGCCCCCGACTGATACCGGGAGGCAATGACCACATCGGCGCTCCGCAGCTTGTCCAGCATGGCGTGAATGTAGCAGGGGTCATGGGTGTTGTCTCCGTCCATGACCGCCATAACGTCGCCGGGGCCGCCATGCTCCAGCACATAGTCCACGGCGGTGTTGAGACCGCCGCCCAGGTTCCGGTTTTCCGGATGGGCCACCACGGTGACCTGGGGATGCTCCGCCGCCAGGGCTTGCATCTTCTCCAAAGTGGCGTCGGTGCTCTTGTCGTCAATGGCCACCACTTTCAACCGGTAGCCGCGGTGCTGGAGCTGGTCCTCCTGGGCCAGCCAGCCCGCCACCAGAGGGACAATGTTCTCCTCCTCGTTATAGCAGGGCAGGCAGGCAAACATGGTATTCATTGGTTTTTTCTCCTTTTTACCAATCCATACAGGAATTTTCTAAGGAAATACAGTGCAAAGAAGGGACCCACAATGGAGCAGCCCTTGGCAAACAAAAAGGCCAGATGATCGCCCACCAGCCCTACGCTCAGACTGAACGCCGTGGTGATAATCCAGTTGGCCAGCAGCAGTCCCAGGACAAAGGTACTGAAATAGATCACAGCGCCGATGGGTCCGAACTCCATTTCAAAGACCTGACCCGAAGCCATGGAATAGTGGATGATTTGACCCATAATCACGCCGGCGGTATTGGCCGCCGTCAGGTTCACCGACAGCTGCATGGACAAAATCCACACCACCGCCGTATCGATGACCGTCACAAAAATAGAGATGGCCAGATATTTTGCCATGGGCGGCAGTTTTCGATATCGCTGTAACAGCCCTTGCATCATTTGGCCGCCTCCAGATCAAAAATGGTACACAGTTCGTCGTCCCATACGGTTTTACAGGTATCCCGGAGCAGCTGCATGTACGCTTCGCCGTCCTGTCCTGCCACCTGTCCGCTGGGGGCGATAAACCACCGGACACCCTGGCTGCGGTAATAGTCCAATTCCGCCGCCGGTTCCGTGGGGATGTAATCGTAATAACGGATGTTGGCCCGGTAGCCCATACGCTCACAGGCCCCCAGCAAGACCGGGTCCGAGGCGGCAATGGCTACACAGTCGCCCTCCGCCGTCACGCTTTTGATAATCTCCGCCTGCTGGGTGATGGTGTCCTTGACCACCACAACGGTTTTCGCCGTTTCCAGGCTGTGCCATCCGGCAAAGGCCGCGACGGCACAGACCACCACGGCAGCGGCGGCATATCCAGCCTTGCGAAACCGGGCCAGCTCCGGCACCCAGGCCGCCGTCAGCAGCGCCACCAGGGGAGACAGGAAAATCAGATAGTAGCCCAAACGGATGACGGCCACAATGGTGGCGGCCTCCAGAATCATGGCAATGGCCCACAGGGACAACGCCCCCCGCCGCCGCCACAGGCACAGAATTAACCCCACCACCGCCGCAAATATAGCGGGCCAGGTGAAGAAGTAGGGCAGCTGGGTGTCGAAGAACTGTTGGGCCTCCGGCGTGAACAGCGCCGTAAACATCTTGGTAAAGATGTGGTTTTCCGCAATACCCTCCACAAAGGTAAAGGTGGCAATCTGCGCCGCTACCCAGTAGTACAGCAGGGGAATGCCCAGTGAAATGACGCCGTAGGTGTAGAACCGCCAGTCCCGGAAGGTTTTGGTTCGGCACTTGACAAAGTACAGTACCACAATCATCAAACCGGCAAAGGCCGTCGGTGTCTTTTCCATGATGGCAATTGCCATAAAGGCAGCGGAAACCAGCAGGGAAGGGGTCTTGTCCTCCTCATACCATCGGAGGAAAAACCACACGGCCCCGGTATAGAACAGCAGCGCCACAGATTCGGGCATGATGGCCCGGCCATAGAGAACATTGATGGGCAGTACCAAATAAACAGCGGCGGCTGCCAGACCGGCCCAGGGTGTTTTCAGCATCCGACCACCCAATGCGTAGACAAAGACAGCAGAACCCAGGAAACACAGCAAACTCATCAGCCGCATAACCCAGTAGGGGTCGTCACCTATAATCCGATAGATCAGGGACGCCAACCAGGGGAGAATTTGCAGCTCCAGCTGCACAAAGTTGTCGCCGGTGCCGTCGTAGTTGAACTGGGGATGCAGGGGATTGCCATCATAGCGGACAAAGTTCTGGGCCAGGGTATAGGTGTCGGTCTGCCGCCAGCTATCATAGTACTCCCAAGGAGCATTGTTCAAATGGGGCAGCTGCACCAGAAAAAAGGCCGCCAACAGCACCGCCAGCAGCAGCAGCGGGATTTTCTCTCTTTTCATGGCCCAATCACTTGCGGTTCTTCAAAAGATAGACCTTTTTCCGGACATCCTTGAGGACGTTTGTGCCGTGTTCCACGGCAAAATAGACGGCCTTGTTGAGGACCAGATCCATCTCGCCCACAAACTCGGTGAAATCGCCGCCGAAGCCCTTTTTGAATTTATACAGACCATAAAGGGGGTTGTCCTCGCTGACGTCGCCGGAGACGCCCCGGAAATCGTAGACGCGGCAGCCGGTCTCAATGGCCCATTGAATCATGTTCCACTGGAGCAGATAATTGGGCATCAGGTTCCGGTGCTCATTGGAAGACGCGCCGTACAAATACCACACCTTGTCGCCGTAGTGGATGGCCAGCGTACCGGCAATGGGCTTGCCCTCATAGAAAGCCATATACAGGCGGCAGTGTTCGCCCAGGTTGTCCAGCATCTGGGCAAAGTATTCCGGCTGCCGGGTCACGAAGCCGTCCCGGACGCCGGTTTCCAGCATGATGCGGGCGAAGTCCGGCACCATCTCTTTGCCGCAGATCTTCACTTCCACGCCCTTGCGCTGGGCCACACGGATATTGTATCTCCACTTCTGATGGAAGCCCGCCTGGATTTCCTCCTCGGTCTTGCCCTCCACGTTAAGACGGAAGACATACCGGGGCTGGATGGCTTCAAAATTCTTGCCGCCCTCCTTGAGCCGGAAGCCCTGGCCCAGCATAAAGTTCCGGAACTGCTCATTGGAGGAGGGAATATCCGGGTCCAGCTTGATGACGTAGGATTTGTACTGCTTAGCCAGCTGTTTGGCTCCCTGGAGCAAATCCTTGATGGTGTCATGGTCGGCGGGGTCGCAGACGGGGCCGCGGCAGCCGTACATAAGGGTAAAGGGCGTGCCCGGTACCTTGCGGATCAGCACCGCCAGGGTGCCTTTGATATGGCCATCCTTGCCGCGGGTGGCAATGGCTTTCCAGGTCCACATGGGCTTCTGCTTGGCCCAGAGGACGCTCTGTGCAAAATTGCCCCTGGGGCAGCTCTGGACAAAGGCTTCGTATTCTTCCAATGTCTTTTCGGTGATCAATTCAGACATAGCAGTTAACTCCTGTCACTTCATACTCATTCTAAGGCGATACTCTATACCATCGTAGCACAATCGCCCCCATTATGCAAGGGTAGGGGCACGATGGGCCCCCATACCTTAAAGAATAGCCGCAGGCAGAGAACAATATGCTCTCTCCCTGCGACAGCATCACGGAATTAACGCGGCACCGGCGCGGCAGTTGTTTTCCGCAGGCACCAGACATACAGCAGCCCCCAATATACCACGATGGCCGGTATCATAAACGCCACAATCAGCATTTGCGGAAAATAATAAAAGACCGTAAAGATGGCACTGTCCACTCCGTATCCGGGAGCCGTATAAAACAGCGCCACACTGATCAGGAGCACGACGGCATATAAGCACAGGAAAACCGCCAAGTCCCTGCCATAGTCCCGTTTACCTGAATAGAGTTTCCGCCGTCTGCCAGCCCACGCGCCCAGCAAACCGCATCCCATGCCGGTGACAGCCAGCGGAAGCCAATCCAACCGTAAGGAAACACCCACAAGATGCAGCGGAATATACAAGCCCACAAATACAAGAACTGCCCTGAAAATCGATTTTTTCATTTGCACACCCATCCTTTCCAATCTGGTCTTTTTCGCCGTTGTCCGCGTTTTGGTTCTGTACTTCCATCATACGGGGTTTCCGTTGATTGTGCAAGGGTTGTGCGGTACTTTTCTGAAAGGTCCCAGTGGGTCCGGCTGTGGCTTATACAAACATTTGTTTTGTTTTAGTCATTGTAAGACTGTTGGATTTTTGGTATAATACTATACCAAAACAACGTAAGAGAACTGCAAGGAGCTTTACGCCATGCGAGATCAAATCACCATCCGGGGCGCCCGGGAAAACAACCTGAAAAATGTGGATGTAACGCTGCCGCGGGATCAGCTGGTGGTCTTCACGGGCCTGTCCGGCTCCGGCAAATCGTCCCTGGCCTTTGACACCATCTACGCCGAGGGCCAGCGGCGGTATGTGGAGAGCCTGTCCTCCTACGCCCGTATGTTCCTGGGGCAGATGGACAAGCCCGATGTGGACAGCATCGACGGCCTGAGCCCCGCCATTTCCATCGACCAGAAGACCACCTCCAAGAACCCCCGCTCCACCGTGGGCACCGTCACGGAGATTTACGACTATCTGCGTCTGCTGTGGGCCAGAGCCGGTACGCCCCACTGCCCCAAGTGCGGCCGGGAAATCGAAAAACAGACCATCGACCAGATTGTGGACAAGATTCTGCGGCTGCCGGAGGGCACCCGCTTTCAGATTCTCTCCCCGGTGGTCCGGGGCAAAAAGGGCGAGCACCAGAAGGTGTTTGAGGACGCCCGCAAGGGCGGTTTCTCCCGTGTCCGGGTGGACGGCAATCTCTACGACCTGACCGAAGAGATTTCCCTGGAAAAGAATAAAAAGCACCACATTGAAGTGGTCATTGACCGTCTGATTATGAAAGAGGGCTTGGAGCGCCGCCTGACAGACTCCATCGAAACCGCCGTGTCCCACTCCGGCGGCATCGTTCTCGTTAACGACCTGACGGACAACAGCGACACCCTGTACTCCCTCAACTACGCCTGCGAACCCTGCGGCGTGTCTATGCCGGAGCTGTCGCCCCGGATGTTCTCCTTTAACAACCCCTACGGCGCCTGCCCCACTTGCACGGGCCTGGGCTTCCAGCTGGTGGCGGACCCGGAGCTGATCATTCCCACTCCGGACCTGTCCCTGTTGGACGGCTGCATTCAGGTGTCCGGCTGGGGCAATATGAAAGACGATTCCATTGCCCGGATGTATTTCGAGGCCATGGCCAAGCAGTACCACTTTGATTTGAATACGCCCTTTTCCCAGCTGCCGGACAAAGCTAAGGAGGTCATTCTCTACGGCACCGGCAAGGAAAAGCTGACGCTCCACTATGAGCGGGGCAACGGCCACGGTGTTCTGGAGCAGCCCTTTGAGGGCGTGCTGCACAATGTGGAGCGCCGCTATCAGGAGACCCAATCGGACTACGTCCGCAAGGAGCTGGAGGAGTGCATGGCCAACCGGCCCTGCCCAGACTGCGGCGGTGACCGTCTCAGCGAAATCTCCAGAGCTGTCACCGTGGGCGGTATGCGCATTGCCGACTTCTGCAAGCTGCCCATTGTAGAGGGGCTGACCTTTATGCGGAATCTCAAGCTGGAGGGCGGCGCGGCCATCATTGCCGAGCAGATTCTCCGGGAAATCTGCGCCCGGCTGGAATTTCTTCATTCGGTGGGCCTCCAATATCTGACCCTGAGCCGCAGCGCCGGAACCCTGTCCGGCGGCGAAAGCCAGCGCATCCGGCTGGCTACCCAGATTGGCTCCAGTCTTATGGGCGTGCTTTACATTCTCGATGAACCCTCCATCGGTCTCCATCAGCGGGACAACGACAAGCTGTTGGAAACGCTGAAACGGCTTCGGGACCTGGGCAATACTCTGGTGGTGGTGGAACACGATGAGGACACCATCCGGGCCGCCGACTACATTGTGGACGTGGGTCCCTATGCCGGTATCCACGGCGGTGAGATTGTGGCCACCGGTTCCGTAGAAGACCTGATGAACGAGCCCCGCTCCCTGACGGGTCAATACCTGTCCGGCGTCCGGAAAATCGAGGTGCCCAAGGAGCGCCGACCCGGCAACGGCCAGTTTTTACGGGTCACCGGCTGCCGGGAAAACAATTTGCAGGATGTCACGGCGGAAATCCCCCTGGGGACCTTAACCTGTGTTACCGGTGTGTCCGGCTCCGGCAAATCGTCTCTGGTCAACGAGATTCTCTACAAGCGTCTGGCTACCAAGCTGAACCATGCCCGGCTCCGGGCCGGTAAGTTCGACAAGCTGGAGGGCCTGGAATACCTGGATAAGGTCATCAACATCGACCAAAGCCCCATCGGCCGGACGCCCCGCTCCAATCCCGCCACCTATACGGGGCTGTTCAACGACATCCGCGATTTGTTCGCCGCTACCACCGAGGCCAAAGCCCGCGGCTACGGTCCCGGCCGGTTCAGCTTTAACGTCAAGGGCGGCCGCTGCGAAGCCTGCCAGGGCGACGGCCTGTTGAAAATTGAAATGCACTTTCTGCCCGACGTCTATGTGCCCTGCGACGTATGCCACGGCAAGCGGTACAACCGGGAGACGCTGGAGGTCCGCTATCGCGGCAAAACCATTGCCGATGTGCTGGACATGACCGCCGACGAGGCGCTGGAATTCTTTGAAAATCTGCCCCGCATCCGCCGGAAAATTGAAACGCTGGTGGAGGTGGGATTGGGCTATGTAAAGCTGGGCCAGTCCTCCACAACCCTGTCCGGCGGCGAAGCCCAGCGCGTGAAGCTGGCCACGGAGCTGAGCAAGCGTTCCACCGGCTCCACCATCTATATCCTCGACGAGCCCACCACGGGACTGCACATGTATGACGTTCACAAGCTCATCGACGTTTTGCAGCAGTTCGTAGACAAGGGCAATACGGTTCTTGTCATCGAGCACAATCTGGACGTCATCAAGGTGGCCGACCACATCATTGACCTGGGCCCCGAGGGCGGCAGCGGCGGCGGTACCATCGTTGCCACAGGCACACCGGAACAGGTGGCGGAAAACCCTGCCAGCTTTACGGGCAAATATTTGAAAAAGCTCCTGTAACCAAGGAGGGAAGACCATGCTCACCCCCGAGGATTTTCGCCGCCGGGTCATCCGGCGGTTTCACCGGCTGGGACGGCTGGACAACTACGACGATTTGCAAGTTTTGGAACTGCTGCTGCTCTTCGCTCTGCCGCCGGAATCGGCCCAGGCCGCAGCGACGGAACTGCTGGAATACTACGGCAGCGTGGCCTCGATTCTGGAGGCCCCCACAGTGGAGCTGCAAACCTTTCCCCATATGACTGTAGAGGCTATGGCCCTGATTCATCTGGTGCCGGAGCTGGGCCGGTATCACATGGTCCAGCGGGCCTGTCTGGCCCGGCCCCTGAATACCACTACCGACTGCGGCAACTATCTGCTGCCCCATTTCCACGGCGAGCAGGATGAGGTGGTGTATCTGCTGTGTCTCGATGCCAACTATCAGCCGCGGGACTGCCGGATGCTGTTTCGGGGCAGCGTCAACACGGCGGGCGTATCGGTGCGGTCCATTGTCCGGGTGGCCCTGGCCTGCAATGCCACTTGGGTGGTGCTGGCCCACAATCACACCAGCGACGTACCCATGCCGTCGGTGGAGGATGAACGGACCACCCAGCGAATTGGCAAAGCCCTGGACGCCGTGGGCATCGGTCTGGCCGACCATATCATTGTGGCCGGCGGCTCCTTTGTATCCATGATGGACTTGGGGCTGCTGCGGGACCACGGCGCGGGAGCCTATGAACCGTCCGCAACCTGATTGCTTGTTTCTCACAACCCCAACAGGAGGTGTTTCTGCCTTTGGAATTTGAACTTCATGCTCCGTATCAACCCACAGGTGATCAGCCGGAGGCCATCGCCCAACTGGTGGCCGGCGTTAAAAACGGTCTCCATGAGCAGGCTTTGCTGGGCGTCACCGGTTCCGGCAAGACGTATACCATGGCCAATGTTATTGCCCAGGTCCAGCGGCCCACGCTGGTGCTGGCCCACAACAAAACGCTGGCCGCCCAGCTCTGCGCCGAGTTCCGGGAGTTTTTCCCCAACAACGCCGTGGAGTATTTTGTCTCCTATTACGACTACTACCAGCCCGAGGCGTACATTGCCCACACAGACACCTATATTGAAAAGGACGCCTCCACCAACGACGAGATTGACCGTCTGCGGCTGTCGGCTACCTGCTCTCTGCTGGAGCGGCGGGACGTCATTGTGGTGGCATCGGTCAGCTGCATCTACGGTTTGGGCGAGCCCGACGACTTCGCCAAAATGATGATTTCTCTGCGGCCCGGCATGACCATGGAGGTCTCCGAGCTGCAAAAGCGTCTGGTGGAGTCCCGTTATGAGCGCAACGACATCGACTTTTCCCGCAACCACTTCCGGGTTCGGGGCGACACCGTAGACATCTACCCGGCCTACTGGAAAGAGAAAGCCATTCGGGTGGAATTTTTCGGTGATGAAATCGACCGGATTTCCCAGATTAACGCCGTCACCGGTATGCCGGAAAAGGTGCTCTCCCATGTTCCCATCTACCCGGCCACCCACTACATCACGCCCAAGGAGAAAATGGCCAAGGCCCTTATTGAGATTGACAAGGAGCTGTGGGAGCGGGTCAAATACTTTGAAGAGAACGACAAGTTGGTGGAAGCCCAACGCATTCGCCAACGGACCCTCTATGATATGGAGATGATGCAGGAATTGGGCTTCTGCTCCGGTATTGAGAACTATTCCCGCGTCATCTCCGGCCGTCCTGTTGGCTCAGCCCCCATGACCCTTTTGGACTATTTCCCCAAGGATTTTCTGCTGTTGGTAGATGAGAGCCATGTGACGCTGCCCCAGGTCCGGGCCATGTACAACGGTGACCGGGCCAGAAAGGAAAGTCTGGTGGAATACGGTTTCCGGCTGCCCTGCGCCTTTGACAACCGGCCTTTGAAATTTGAGGAGTTTGAGGAGCGCATCAATCAGGTCATCTACGTGTCCGCCACCCCCGGCGACTACGAGCGGGAGCGGTCCGGCCAGATTGTGGAACAGGTCATCCGGCCCACTGGTCTGCTGGACCCGAAAATCGACGTGCGGCCCATTGAAGGACAGATTGACGATTTGATGGAGGAAATCCAGCTGCGGACCGAAAAGGACGAGCGAACTCTGATTACCACCCTGACGAAAAAGATGGCCGAGGATTTGACCACCTATCTGTCCACCAATGGCGTCCGGGTCCGGTATATGCACTCTGACGTCGGCGCTATGGAGCGTATGGAAATCATCCGGGACCTGCGCCTGGGCAAATTCGACGTGCTGGTGGGCATCAACCTGCTCCGTGAGGGTCTCGATTTGCCGGAGGTCAGTCTGGTCGCCATTCTGGATGCCGATAAGGAGGGCTTTCTTCGTTCCGAAACCAGCCTGATTCAGACCATCGGCCGCGCCGCGAGAAACGCCGAGGGCCAGGTCATCCTCTACGCCGATAAAATCACCGCCGCCATGCGGGCAGCCATCGACGAGACGGAGCGCCGCCGCTCCATTCAGAATGCCTATAATGAGGCCCACGGCATTGTTCCCAAAACTATCCGCAAGCCGGTCCATGAGCTGATTGAAATTTCCAAGGACGCCACAGAAACCCTGAAAAAGGACGGCGTCCGCATGACCAGCCGGGAGCGGGAGCAGGCCATTGCCCAACTGGAAAAGCAGATGCGTGAAGCGGCCCGCATGATGGAATACGAATACGCCGCCGCCCTCCGCGATCAAATCATTGAGCTGCGGGGACTGCAAAATCAGAAAAAATCGAAAAAGAGAAAGGAAGACCCGTCATGATCAAGCGCAAAGAAGCCATGTCCATGGACCACAAGGAGAATTTCAAGGGCGGCACCGGCTCCCTGTCCTTTGTCCACCTGTTCACAAAAGAAGAGCTGCCCAAAACCCGGCTCTGCTCCGTACTGACCGTGGAGCCGGGCGCCTCTGTTGGTCAGCACAGCCACACAGGGGAAGGGGAGTTGTACGTGGTGCTGGACGGCCCCGTGACGTTGCAGGAGGACGGCGTGGACCATATCCTCCACACCGGCGACGCCGAATACTGCTCCGACGGCCACTCCCACGGCGTCTACAACCACACAGACAAGCCGGCAGTTCTCATGGCCATTGTCATGCTCTGACCCGGTTGGCGCAAAACGCCCGGATTTCTGATGGAATCCGGGCGCTATTTTCGTTTATTCCGTTTTTTCCCGTTTCCGCCGTTCCCGCAGGTCCCGGAAAAAGGTCTTTAAGATCTCGGCACACCGTTCCTGCTCCAGTCCTTTTTCCGTCCGGGGATGGTGGTTGAAGGACATACAGAACAAATTGCAAACGCTGCCGCAGGCCCCGGCCTTGGGGTCCTCGGCTCCATAGACCACCCGAGGAATCCGGGCATTGAGAATGGCCCCGGCGCACATGGGGCAGGGCTCCAGCGTCACATACAATGTACACTGCCACAGCCGCCAGCCCCCCAAGGTCCGGCACGCCTCGTCAATGGCCTCCAGCTCCGCATGAGCCAGAGCATGTTTCGCCGTCTCCCGGCGGTTGCGGCCCCGTCCCACAATGCGGTCTCCTAACGCAATGACACAGCCCACCGGCACCTCGCCTTCGGCGGCCGCTTCCGCTGCAAGGGCCAAGGCCGCCTCCATCATTTTTTCATCCACAGTCCATTCTGCCCCTGTGGAATACTCCGGTTTTATGTTCATTCCTGCCCCCATTTTTTACTCACATTAGCTTGTGGATAACTATGTTGGCGCTGTGGATAACCGTGGATAATTTGTGGAAACGCCTTTTGAAACCACTAAATACCGTGGTTTTCGACCATATGTTTGCGCATATCTTGGGGTTATCCACATATCCACAATTTTATCCACATCTGTCAACAACTGTGGAAATCATTTCAACAAACTCAGTTTATGGTCAATCTGTTGAAACACCCGTTCCAGCATCGCCACCTCCTGATCGCTCAAGTCCTCCGTGAGAAAATGAAAGAATTCCTTCTGGGACTGCCGCAGCAGACGCACCGGCAGGGAAGCCCGCTCCGTCAGATGGAGATACTGCACCCGACGGTCCGCCGCCGACTGCACCGTGGTCAGCAGCCCTTGCCGCACCAGACTTTCCACAGACCGGGAGACATACGTCTTGGAAAAGCCCCGGTATTGAACCACGTCCCTGGCGGTGTTGTGCTGGGGATTATTGGCCAGAAACAACAGCACGTCGGCCTCCGGTTTGGCCAGGCCCAGACGGTGGGCCGTCTCCTCAATGCGGCGGTTATAGGCCTGGATGGCCTGTTTCTGCATCCGCAGGAATTTTGTGATATGCTCCATGGCAATAACGGCCATATGCGTTCCTCCCAGGTCGTTAATAGAATCAAAGTTCGTTTTCGTGTAAACTTTATTGACAAAAATTAGTTTTTGTGTAAACTATATTGTATCCATCAACGGGTTTCTTGTCAATGACCCGGGAAAGAAGTGTTACTTTTGCAACAGAAACAAACGGAAGCCCTGGGAACCCAACCCATCGGCAAGCTGCTCCTGCGGCTGGCGGCCCCAGCTGTGGCGGCGCAGATTATCAACCTGCTGTACAACCTGGTAGACCGTATGTACATCGGCCACATCGCCCCCACAGATACGGTGGGCCGGGTGGCCCTGACCGGTGTGGGTGTTTGTCTGCCCCTGATTATGATTATTTCGGCCTTTGCAGCCCTGGCGGGACAGGGCGCTGCCCCCCGTGCCTCTATCTATTTGGGCAAAGGGGAGACAGACAAAGCCGAAGAGGTCCTGGGCAACGCCACCTCGGCCCTGGTCTTTCTCTCCGTGGTATTGACCGCCGTCTTTTACATCTTTGCCGAACCCATGCTTCTGGCCTTCGGCTCCAACGACGGCACCGGCGGCACGGACAATACATTGCTGTACGGCTTTGAATATCTGCGACTGTACTCCCTGGGTACCCTCTTTGTCCTGGTGACACTGGGCCTGAATACCTTTATCAGCGCCCAGGGCTTTACGGTCACCAGTATGCTGACGGTTCTCATCGGCGCCGTCTGCAACATCATTTTGGACCCCATTTTTATCTTCGGACTGGATATGGGCGTGCGCGGCGCGGCCCTGGCCACTATTCTCTCCCAGGCCGTCAGCATGATTTGGATTCTCAAATTCCTGACGGGCAAAAAGACCACCATCCGCATCCGTCTGCGGTATCTCAAGCCCAACTGGTCCGTGCTGCTGCCCAGTCTGGCCCTGGGCCTGTCGCCCTTTATTATGATGGCTACGGAAAGCCTGATTGCTGTATGCTTCAATACATCTCTCCGAAAATATGGCGGTGACCTGGCTGTAGGAGCTATGACCATTCTCTCCAGCGTCATGCAGTTTTCCATGCTGCCGTTGCAGGGCTTGACCCAGGGCGCGCAGCCCATTATCAGCTACAATTACGGCGCAGGCAACGCCGACCGGGTCCGCCATGCCTTCCGGCTGCAAGTCCTGTGTACCACCACCTTTTCCGTGGTGCTCTGGCTGGCGGTACAGTGTTTCCCGGATGTCTTTATCAAGATTTTCAACGATGCTCCGTCCCTGGTGGAAGTGGCCCGTCCGGCGCTGCGGATTTACACCGCCGCTGTCTGTCTGCTGGGTGTACAGATTGGCTGCCAGCAGACCTTTGTAGCCATCGGTAATGCCAAAAGCTCCCTGTTTCTGGCCCTGCTGCGAAAGGTCTTTCTGCTGATTCCCTTTATCTATCTTCTGCCCAATATCCTGCCTTTCCAGAAGACCACCTGCGTTTTTCTGGCGGAGCCTGCGGCTGACATTCTGGCCGTGGCCACCACTGTCACGCTGTTCTCCATCCAGTTCCGTCGGGCCATGAAGCGGCTGGAAAACCATTCCTGATCCTGGACCGAAATCTTTACGGTTTACCGCATTTACAAGCCAATGAAAATTTGGTATGATGTACTTTAATTGGTAAATGAAATGAGGGGGAAACCGGGGATGCTGCAGCCAAGAACCATGAATATCTCAGCCATGGTCCTGTTCGGAACATTGTCCATTTTTGTCCGGGGCGTGGACCTGAGCTCCCTGGAGACGGCCTTCTGGCGGGGCCTCATTGCCTTGGCGGTACTGTCGCTGCTGCGGCTGGTGACACCCCGCATTGGTGAAACGCCACCGCTGTCAGGCCGTCAGAAGCTCATTATGGTACTGACAGGCATGGCCGTGGGATTGAACTGGGCGCTGCTGTTCACCGCGTACAACTACACCAGCGTGGCCGTGGCCACATTGGCCTATTACTTTGCGCCGGTGCTGGTGATGGCATTAAGCCCCCTGCTGTTTCGCGAGCGGACCACCTCCTGGCAGCTTCTCTGCTTCTTTGCCGCCACAGCGGGGCTGGTATTGGTCATTTCCGGCGGCGCCACTTTGACGGCGGGCAATCTGGTGGGCGTGGGCTTCGGTTTGGGCGCCGCCTGTCTCTACGCCACAGTGGTGCTGATCAATAAGTTCTGTCCCGGCGGCACCGGTCTGGACCGGTCTATTTTTCAGATGGCCGGGTCCTGTCTGCTGCTGGTGGTTTTGGTGCCCCTGCGGGGCGGCTTTCATCTGATGGAATGTGATGTGACATCCCTGGTCAATCTGCTGATTGTGGGCGTAGTCCACACGGGGTTGGCCTACTGGCTGTACTTCACCTCCATTCGGGATTTGCCGGGCACCCAGACGGCCATTCTCAGTTATATCGATCCGGTGGTTGCCATTTTTGTCTCCACACTGTTTTTCCAGGAATCCGTGGCCGTATCCCAATGGGTGGGGGCAGCGCTGATTCTCGGCTTTACGGGGCTGTATCAGGTCTTGTCCATCCGGCGGCCGGCCCCGGCCAAGTGAGGTTGACCCAGTGGACGCTTCGTGGTATGATGGGTCCATCTTGATACAGGAGGGATCTACCATGGTATCCAATGAAATGATCTGTAAATGTAAGCAGGTATCCTACCTGGACGTGGAAAACGCGCTCCATGAGATGACCCGCTTCGAGGATGTGCTCCAGGCCTTTGACGAGGTCCAGAAGATCACCCACTGCTCCACCGGCTGCGGCGGATGTCACGACAAGATCCTTGACGCTATTTCCCAGATCATGATGCAGTAACCGTTTTTCGCCGCACCGTAGGTGCGGCGAAAATTTTTTTATTTTTATTTCGTTGCATTTCCAACATACGAGCGGCCCATCTTCCGATATACTGAACCCATGAGTTGAAAAAACCCCGGAAAAAGGAGTTTCTTATATGGATCAGAAAATGTTTTGCTATCAATGTCAGGAAGCCGCCGGCTGCACCGGCTGCACCAACGCCGGTGTCTGCGGCAAGAAGCCGGATGTGGCCGCCGCTCAGGATCTTCTGGTGCATGTGACCCGCGGTTTGGCCGCTGTCACCACGGCCCTGCGGGCCCAGGGTGAGGAGATTGCCCCGGAAATTGACCGGCTCATTACCCTGAATCTGTTTACCACCATCACCAATGCCAATTTTGACAAAGAGGCCATCGATGCCCGGACTCAGGAAACCCTGTCCGTCAAGGCCAAGCTGCTGGACCGTCTGAACACCACCGACGGCCTGCCCAAAGCCGCCCTGTGGAATGGCGAAGGAGATTGGGAAGACTACGCCCGCACCGTGGGCGTTCTGTCCACGGAAAACGAGGATGTCCGCTCCCTCCGTGAGCTGATCACCTACGGCCTCAAGGGTCTGTCTGCCTACTCCAAGCACGCCAACGCTCTGCTGAAGCAGGACGCCGCCATTGACGCATTTCTCCAAAAGGCATTGGCCGCCACCATTGACGACAGCCTGACCGGCGACGATCTGGTGGCCTTGGCATTGGAGTGCGGCAAGTACGGTGTGGACGGCATGGCCCTGCTGGATGCCGCCAATACCGGCGCTTACGGCGATCCGGAGATTACCTCCGTCAACATCGGTGTGGGCCAGAACCCCGGCATTCTGATTTCCGGCCACGACTTGCGGGACCTGGAGATGCTGCTGGAGCAGATCCAGGGCACCGGTGTGGACGTGTACACCCACAGCGAAATGCTGCCCGCCCACTACTATCCGTTCTTTAAGAAGTACCCCAACTTCGTGGGCAACTACGGCAACGCCTGGTGGAAGCAGAAGGAGGAATTTGAGTCCTTCAACGGCCCCATTCTTGTTACCACCAACTGCCTTGTTCCGCCCCGTGACAGCTACAAGGACCGGCTCTGGACCACCGGCAGCACCGGGTATCCTGGCTGCAAGCATATTCCCGGCGAGGTAGGGGAGACCAAGGATTTCTCCGCCATCATCGAGCAGGCCAAAACCTGCGCCGCGCCCACCGAGATTGAGACCGGCTCCATCGTTGGCGGCTTCGCCCATGCCCAGGTCTTGGCTGTGGCCGATCAGGTGGTGGAGGCCGTCAAGAGCGGCGCAATCACCAAGTTTGTCGTCATGGCCGGCTGTGACGGCCGGGCCAAGAGCCGCGACTACTACACAGAGTTTGCCAAGGCCCTGCCGGAGAGCGCCGTGATTCTGACGGCGGGCTGTGCCAAGTACAAGTACAACAAGCTGAACCTGGGCGACATCGGCGGCATTCCCCGCGTGCTGGATGCCGGACAGTGCAACGACTGCTACTCCCTGGCCGTCATCGCGTTGAAGCTGAAAGAGGTCTTCGGTCTGGAGGATATCAACGATCTGCCCATCGTCTACAACGTGGCCTGGTACGAGCAGAAAGCCGTTATCGTTCTGCTGGCGCTCCTGTACCTGGGTGTGAAAAACATCCATCTGGGGCCCACGCTGCCCGCTTTCCTGAGCCCCAATGTGGCCAAGGTACTGGTGGAGAACTTCGGCATTGCCGGAATCGGTACTGTGGAAGACGATTTGCGGCTGTTCTTCGGTGCATAAGCATATAACAATCCTTTGTCGGGGCCGCTGCGCGGCCCCGACAAAATTTTTTCCCCCTTGTGCTATGCGCCGGGACTTGCTATACTCAAACCCAGTAATACCACTAGAACAAGGACCCCAAATATGAGGACTGGACTTTCAATGATGATTATACAATAACATTGGTTTTTGACTCGGAGGGATGGAGCGCATGAAAAAAATCATATCTATTATCACTCTGTTTGTGAGCCTGTTTTCCTCATGTGTCTCTCCAGGCCCTACGCAAAACGAGTTGCTTGTAGATGGCAAGTACCGCTGGCAGGGGGAGCAGAAAACGGTTGAAAAGCTGATGGAATATGTCCAGGCGGGGGACGCCGATACCATTTATCAGGTGTTCTCTCAGACCGCAAGGGAGAGGTCCGACAACCTGCGGGAAAAAATTGAGGAATTTATTACATTTGTCAATGAGGAGATGGTTTCCTGGGAGTATTTACGTGGCGGAATTGAGGGCGGTCGCTCCAGAGAAGAGGGGGTGAGAAAAGAGCGAAGTATGGAGTTTTATATTTACACGGATAAGACGCGGTACCATTGCAGTATTTGCGAAGTTCGAACGGATGATTTTAATACAAACAACGAGGGATTCAGCAGTATAACAGTGATCCCCGTGGGATGGCATGACGATGAGC
>LBJMR02800__coassemble_425_pt1 | contig 30365 bp, 29 predicted proteins | sample LBJMR02800__metabat2_high_PE_031 | metagenome-assembled genome bin LBJMR02800 | reverse complement strand
CCGTCGACCTCCAGCGTGACAGGCTGGCGTGCTAACCGACTGCACCACCGGGCCATTTGGCCTTGAAAACTTGGGTTTTCCCAACTTTTCATCGTCGTTCGCACCGTTGGGCGCTATCGACGGGTGTTATTATATCGGATGGTACGCCAAATGTCAACACCTTTTTTCAAAAATTTTAAAGTTTTTTCAGAATGTCCGCAATCTGCTCTGTGGTGAACGCATAGTCGGTATCGCAGAACTGGCAGCCGATGTGGATGGTCTCCCCATCGTCCACGATTTCCTGCAATTCCTTCTTCCCCAGGCTAATCAGCGTGGAGGTCACCCGGTCCAAAGAGCAATAGCACCGGTATTCCACCGGCGTCGTCTCCAGAAGCTCCAGCTCGAAGTCCCGCAGCACCGTTTTCAGCAGTTGTTCCGGCGTCATCCCCTGTTCCAGCATGGACGTCACCGCACCGGCGGCCTGAATGCCCGCCTCAATTTTGTCGATGACATCGTCCGGCGCACCGGGCAGCAGTTGAATCAGGTAGCCGCCGGCAGCCTTAACGCTCTGGTCTACGTCCACCAGGACGCCCAGGGCACAGGCCGTCGGCACCTGCTCACTCTGGACAAAATACGTGGTGATATCCTCGGCAATCTCGCCGGTGACCAGCTCTACGCTGCCGATATACGGTTCCTTCATCTGCAAATCCCGAATCACCGTCAGCATACCGTGGCCCACGGCGGCGCCCACATCCAGCTTTCCCTTGTACTTCTCCAGCAGAGAAATCTGCGGGTTGGTCACATAGCCCCGGACATTGCCCACGGCGTCGGATACGGCCAGCAGCGTGCCCAAAGGGCCGTCGCCCTTGATTTGCAGCGTCAGGGAGCCGTCCTCCACCTTCTGCATATTGCCCATCATGGAGGCCGCCGTCAGCAGCCGTCCCAGGGCCGCAGTGGCTGTGGGCAGCGTCTTGTGAATCTGCCGGGCCCGCTCGACGATGCCGGCGGATGTGATGGCTGTGGCCTTAACATAACCGTCCTTGGTCATGGCTCTGACAATCTTATCGCTCATGGTTCCTCCTTGACTGCCGCGAAATAAATGCGCTGTTCCTCCGGCCGCGGCGGCGTCAGACGGCGGTCCCCCATGGGAAGCACCAGACCAAAGCCCGCTTCCAGCAGCCATTGGGTCAGCTCCTCAGTGGTATAGGCATACTCGGCGTGCTCCTCAAAGCTGCGCCGCCATACATCGCCGTCCCGCTGGAACAGGTCGATGCCGTAATAGCAGAGATTCTCCCCTTCGTCGAACTCCGCCCGCCACACACAATAGCTGTCGTCGTTTTCGTCCAGAAACACCTGGCCGTCCAGCCCCCGGAGCTTGTATGCGGAGTTGATATCAAACAGGAAGACGCCGCCCGGCGTCAGGTGGTCGTATACCCGCCGGAACGTCTCCCGGACATCCGCCGGGTCGGTGACATAGTTGAGACTGTCGAGGCAGCACACAGCCAGCTCCACCGGCTGGGGCAGCTCCAATTCCTGCATAGGCTGGCAAATAAACAGGGGCCGCTCCCCTTCCAGCTCCAGCGCCTTGTCATAGGCCACTGTCAGCATGTCCTCCGACAGATCGACGCCCAAGACCGCATACCCCTTGCGGGCCAGCAGAACGGACAGGGAGCCGGTGCCGCAGGCCAGATCCAGTACGGTCTTGGGGCTTTTCCCCAGGCGCTGCAACACCGACTCCACAAAGTTCAGTGTTTCCTCATATGCGATATCTTGGGTCAATCCGTCGTAGGAGAACGCCAGGGCCTCATAGGCGCTCACGCGTCGTCCTCCTCGTCCTCGGACTCCAGCTTGGCAAAAATATCCCGATAGGCGTCGGTACCGTAGTTGAGACTGCGGTTGACACGGCTGATGGTGGCACTGCTGGCGCCGGTCTGCTCCAGAATGTCATTGTAGATCATACCCTGATTCAGCAGCTTAGCCACTTCAAAACGCTGCTCCATGGCCTTCAGCTCCGATACGGTGCACAGGTCCACAAAAAAATTGTAGCACTGTTCCGGTGTCTCCAGCAGCAGGATCGCACGGTACAGGTCATTTTCGGGATTGGATCGCTTATTGCGGTTATTCACACCCACACCTCCAAAAATATAAAAATGGCCCTAGTCGGCCCGATCTGTTTGTTTATATTAGCATACTAAACCGAAAAAGTAAATAGGAACTTGAAAATTTCTACCGGTTTCTGGTGTTTTTTCCCCTTTCATTTCCCATTTGGGGACAACAAAGGCAGGAGACGTTCGTCTCCTGCCCGATCTGCTCTTATGGTGCACCAATGCCTTACTTATCGAAAATCTTCAGCAGGGCATCAATGTCGTCATCGTCCACCTTGGGCTGGGCCGGTGCATTGGTGCTCTTGGCCTTTTCCCCGGCGGCGGTGAACATGCCGGTGTTCTTGACGGGAGCCTTGGTGCTGACATCGTCAAAGCCGGTGGCAATGACGGTGACGCGCATCTCATCGTCAAAGCTGTCGTCAAAGGCAGCACCGAAGATGATATTGGCATCCGGGTTAGCGGCCTCCATAACAATATTGGCGGCAGTCTCCACATCATCCAGTCCCAGATCGGCGGAACCGGTGACGTTGATCAGAACGCCCATAGCGCCATTGATGGAGGTCTCCAGCAGGGGGCTGGCCACAGCGGCCATGGCAGCCTGCTCGGCCTTGTCCCGGCCGGAGGCGGTACCCACGCCCATATGGGCCCGGCCGGCGTCCTTCATAATGGCAGACACGTCGGCGAAATCCAGATTGATGATAACCCGCTCAGAGTAGCCCACCAGCTCGGAAATGGAGTTGACGGCCTGCTTCAGCACATCATCGGCAATTCCAAAGGCGTTGGCAAAGGTAATCTTCTGATCGGTGACGTATTTCAGGCGGTCGTTGGGGATGATGATCAGGGCATCCACCTTCTCCGACAGCTCGGCAATACCGCTCTCGGCCTGACGCATCCGGTTGGCGCCCTCAAAGCGGAAGGGCTTGGTCACCACGCCGACGGTGAGAATCCCGGCCTCATGGGCCAGATCGGCAATGATGGGGGCCGCGCCGGTGCCGGTGCCGCCGCCCATACCGGCGGTGATAAACACCATGTCGGTATTCTCCAGAACCTTGGCAATCAGCGCGCGGCTCTCCTCGGCGGACTTCTTGCCAATATCGGGCTTGGAACCGGCGCCCATGCCGCCGGTGAGCTTCTCGCCAATCTGAACCTTGTTCTCACATTTGGACTTGTTCAGATCTTGCTTATCCGTATTGACGGCAATAAACTCCACACCCTGCATCCCGCTGGCAATCATGCGGTTGACAACGTTGTTACCAGCGCCGCCGACGCCGATAACCTTAATTGAAACTACTTTATCCGTATATACCTCAGACATTTGGGCTCCTCCTATGTATCTGGATCAACACTCAACAGTGTACAGCTATGCTATATTATGCTTATCTCTGCTATTTTAACGCGAAAATAGCGTCAGGTCAATATATTTCATCAATTCTCCGCAGAATTATCGGCCGTGCCCGTTTCTTCTCCCGTTTCCGTCGGTTCCTGGGTCTCCGAAGACGATGGTTCTCCCGTGTCTTCGGTGGATTCTTCCGGTGTCTGACCGTCGGATTCTTCCGTGGTTTCCCCAGGGGACTCCTCCGGCGTCTCCGGCACCGATACGGTGGAACTCCAGGGTTTGAACACAGCAGCGTTCTCCTTTTCCAACGTCAAATCGATGATACCGCCCTCGGCAATCTGGCTGTCGGCCAGAATGGCCGTCAGATAACGCATTTTATATTCCATCTGGTCCACGCCGCCCAGGTGGATCTCATAGAGGGACTCATACCGGAGAATCATGTCATATGGCTTGGTCACATCAATCTCCACAATTTTCGGCAGATAGTCGGTGGCTTCCAGCAGTTGGATCACCGTCAGCGCCGCGTCCAGCCCCTCCGTCTCAGCACAGACGGCCTGATCGCCCGCCTGGGGTGTCTGGACAGTGACGCCCACCAGCCAGGGATAGGACGATGCCCCCGGCGACGCCTGTTCCAGCAGCTTGCCGCTGCTGTTCATAAGCCACACGGTGCCGTTGGCGGCGTAGACCGCATAGACGGCGTCGCTCTCCCGGACTGTGACGGTGACCGTGCCCGGCAGGGCCCGTCCCACCTGTACATCCTCCACATAGGGCAGACTGGCCTGAATGCGGCCCGCTACGGTGCCGCGGCTCACGGCCAGCAGATTGTCTCCCAGAGCAAGGCCCGAAGCATACACCACCTCTTCGTCGGTATAGAGATTGTTCCCCTCCACCACGATATCGGTGATCTTAAAAAAGATGGCAGCGCAGAAAATGAATATGGCCACCACCAGCAGCATGACAAAAATCCTTGCCAGCACGCCGCTGCGGCTGTATCGTCGTTGTCCGCCTGTTGGGGGCCGCCGGACGGAGGTTCCGCCGGACGGCCCGTTGTATCTGCCTTGCTCCATATTGTTTCGTTCCTCCTGGCGCCTCCCGGCGCGGTGTTATCCAGTGTAGTCGGTTTCCCATATCCGGGCGCCCACGGCGCGCAGCGTTTCGGCAATGTTGTCATAGCCCCGCCGGATATGGTGGACGCCCAGAACGGTGCTGTCCCCTTCCGCTTGCAGCGCGCCGATGAGCAGTGCCGCGCCGCAGCGCAGATCTGTGGCCTCCAGGACGCCGCCGTGGAGGTGGGGCACCCCCCGGACCAGGGCCCGGCTGCCGTACTGGCGGATATCGGCCCCCAGCCGCCGCAGCTGCTCCACATGGCGCAGCCGGTTTTCAAAAATGGTCTCCGTAAACTCTGTGATACCCGCCGCCCGCAGCAGCGCCGCCATCATGGGAGCCTGGGCGTCGGTGGGAAATCCCGGATGGGGCCGGGTCACCACGGGACCCGGCGTATGTAACCGTCCGTCCGATTGCAGCAGCAGCCCTTGTTCCGTGGGCCGCAGGATGCAGCCGGAACGCTCCAGCAGTTCCGTCACCGGACGCAATGCGTCCGGCTCGGCGCCCAACAGCTCCACCCGGCCGCCGCAGCCGGCCGCCGCACATAGGTAGGTGGCCGCTTCGATGCGGTCGGCCATAACCTTGTAACAGGCCCCATGGAGGGGCCGCCCGCCCTCGACGGTGATGGTGCCGGTACCGGCTCCGACGACTTTCGCGCCCATGGCCGTTAAAAACCGCGCCAGATCCGTGATTTCCGGTTCTCTGGCAGCGTTCTCAATGGTCGTCACGCCCCGGCAGCCCAGGGCCATAAGCATGGCGTTTTCCGTAGCGCCCACGCTGGGGCATCGCAGCGGCAGGCAGCAGCCCGTCATACTGCGGCAGGTGCAATGCAGGCTGGGGCTGCATCCTTCCCAGCAGGCCCCCAGCTCCTCCGCCGCCCACAAATGCAGGTCGATGGGCCGCCGTCCCAGGGCACAGCCACCGGGCAAAGAAAGCTCCGCTCGGCCGCAGCGGGTCAGCAGCGCTCCCAGAAACAGAATCGAGGAGCGCATACCGCTCATGAGATCTCCGGGGATATCACAGCGCTCCACCGTCGTGGCGTCCACCATCAGCCGGTGGTCCTGCCGGACCACCCGGCATCCCAGGTGCTCCAGAATGGCAATGGCCGTATCCACATCAGCGATGCGGGGACAGTTTTCAATTTCACAGATACCGGCGCAGCAGACGCACGCCGCGAGAATGGGCAGGACGCTGTTCTTGGCCCCGTGGATGGCCACGGTCCCCTCCAGCGGCCGCCCGCCGTTGACCCAATACGCTTTCATAGCTCCCTCCGCAGTTCTCAATGGGACTCTCCATGGATATCCCATTGTATGCGGAAAAAGCCGTCATTGTGACTTGGCCAGTTCCAGCAGCACGCTGTAGATCTGCTCGGCGGCGTCCACCACGGCGACCTGTCGCAAGGCGCTGCGCATGGCGCTGCGCCGCTCCTGGTCTTTCAGGAGCTTTTGGGCCGTCTCATAGAGGCGGCCGCCGTAGCAGTCCCGTTCCAGCAGGACCTCCGCCGCGCCGCGCCCTTCCAACAGCCGGGCGTTTTTCTCCTGGTGGTTGTTGGTGGCGTTGGGCGACGGCACAATGATACAGGGCGTGGCCGACGCCGCCACCTCGCTGATGGTGGCTGCACCGCCCCGGCAAATCACCAGGTCCGCCGCCGCCATCAGCAAGGGCATGTCATAAATGTACTCCCGCAAATCAATGGACGGGTGTTCCGACAGGTCCACCCCCGCCTCCTTGACATACTGGGGCATCCACCGCCAGCCAAAACTGCCGGTGGCATGGATATGATTCCACGGTTCTCCGTCGGCAATCTCCCGAACGAAGAAATCGGTAATCTTCTTGTTCATTTCCCGTGCGCCCAGGCTGCCCCAGCAGGACACCACCAGCGGACGGTTGTCCAGTCCCAGGGCTTCTCTGGCCGCTTCCCGGGTGGTATAGAGAAATTCCGGCCGCACGGGCATACCGGTGACCACCACCCGTTCCGGGTTCTCGTATTGCTCCCGGCTCTCCTCGAAGTTGACGAGGATGCGTTCGGCCCCCTTGGCCACCATTTTGGTGGTAAGGCCCGGCACGGCGTTGGACTCATGGACTGCTGTGGGGATATGCCGTCTGGCCCCCTGCCGCAGCATGGGGAAACTGGCATAGCCGCCAGTACCGAGAATCACGTCAGGCTTGAACTGGTCAATGATTTCATCGGCCCGCTGCAACGCCCGCCGGATGGTCCGGATGGTCCGGAAATTGTGGGCGATGCCCTGGGGCGTCAGCTTCCGCTGAAAATTGGAGATGGTCAGCGTCCGCAGCTCAAACCCCTCCCGGGGCACCAGCTTTGTCTCCATGCCGTCGTCAGCGCCGACAAAGAGAATGTTGCTGTTGGGACTGCGCTCCCGCAGGAGCTTGGCGACGGCAATGGCCGGATTGATATGGCCGCCGGTGCCGCCGCAGGTAAAGATTACATTCATGGCGTCGCCTCCCGGACCTGCTGTAGATTGCGCTTTGTGTTGCGTGAGATATTGAGAATGATGCCCATTTCACCCAGCTGCATCATCAAAGCCGTGCCGCCATAGGAGAAAAACGGCAGGGAGATACCGGTGGAGGGCAGAAAGTTGGTGACGACGCCAATATTGAAGAATACCTGCAAGGCCAGCAGCGTGGAAAGGCCGGCGGCCACCAAAGTGCCGAACCGGTCTCTGGCCCGCTGGGCAATGAGGAAGCCGCGGACAATCAGCAGAACAAACAGCAGAATAATGACGACTGCGCCGATAAATCCCAGCTCCTCGCAGACAATGGCGAAGATATAGTCGTTGTGTTCCTCCGGCAGGTAGAGGTATTTCTGGCGGCTTTTGCCGAAGCCCAAACCCATCAGGCCGCCGGAGCCGATGGCGTAGAGGGACTGGACCAGCTGCAAGCCGCTGTCGGAGGGGTCGCTGAAGGGGTCCCGCCACGACTCCAGCCGGGCCGCGGCATAGGGGAAAATAGCCAGATACAGCGCCGCGCCCACCAGCGCCACGCCGAAGCCGATAAGAAACCATTTTTTCGGGGTACCGCCCAGGAACATTATCACCGCACCGGTGGCGCCGATGATCAAGGTGGCCGACAGGTGGGGCTCCAGGGCCAGCAGGCCCGCCGTCACCGCCAGGACGCCGGCAAAGGGCAGCATGCCGTATCGAAACGAGTTCATTTTCTCCCGGAAGTTGGAGATCATATTGGCAAAGAGCAGCACCACCGCCAGCTTCGCCACCTCTGAGGGCTGGAACGAACCCAGACCCGGCACGGCAATCCAGCGGGTGGCGCCGCCCTCTTTAAAGCCGATAATGGGCGTCAGCAGCAGCAGCACAAAGCAGCCCGCCGCCAGGAACAGAGAGAATGGCCGCCACAGCTGATAGTTAAAGCGGCTGGCCGCATACATACCGGCAATGCCGATGAGGGCAAAGCGCAGTTGCTTCCAGAAGTAAAAGGCCGAATTCCCCTCATCGGCATATGCTCTGGCATAGCTGGCTGAGAACATCATGATGACACCGATGGTCACCAGCAACAAAGTCAGGATCAAAAAAGGCAGATCCAGCATTCCGCGATCGTCTATGAGTACCTTCTCTTTCTCTTTTGTCTGGGTTGTTGCTCTCATGGGTCCTCCTTTTACCGATTGCCGGTTAATAGCGCCCGGCTACGCCCACAAAGGCCGCTGCGCACAGCAGCAGCGTCACTACGGTAAACACCGTGAAAATTTTTACCTCACTCCATCCCGACATCTCAAAATGATGATGGATGGGCGTCATTTTGAAAATCCGCTTGCCGTGGGTCAGCTTGAAATACGTCACCTGCATCATCACCGACACGGTTTCCATAATGTAGATCAGGCCCACAGGAATCAGCACCAGCGGCATATCCATGGCAAAGGCCAGACCGCAGACGGCGGCACCCAGGAACAGGGAGCCGGTATCGCCCATAAACACCTTGGCCGGATGGAAGTTATAGACCAGGAAGCCCGCCAGACCGCCAAACAGCGCCGCCGGGAACAGAGCCAGCGTATGGAGGCCGCTCTCCGGGAAAATGCTCCAGATGGAAGCCGTCACGGCGAAAAACGCCATAACCGGCATGGTGACGCCGGTAGCCAGGCCGTCGATACCATCGGTCAGGTTGACGGCATTGACGCAGCCCACGATGACGAAGATGGCGAAGACCATATAGATGATCCAATTGATTTCAAAGGTCACGTTCCAAAACGGGATGTACAGATGGTTGGTCAGGTGGCCGCTCCAGCGCAGCAGCGCCAGATAGCATCCGGCAGCCGCCAGCTGCAATACCAGCTTTTGCAGCGCCGTCAGGCCCAGATTCCGCTTTTTCTTCACCTTAACGAAGTCATCGAGAAAGCCGATGGCGCCGTAGACCATGGAAAACACCAGCACAAACAGGTGCTCCCAGTGGCCCGACAGCACGCCGCTCCAGCCGAAGAGAATCATGGAAAAAGCCGCGGCGGCAATAAAGATGATGCCGCCCATGGTGGGCGTACCGGCCTTGGAGTTGTGCCAGCTGGGGCCCACCTCCCGGATGGACTGACCGGCTTTTAAGGCCCGCAGGGCCGGAATGCACAGTTTTCCCAGCAGCAGGGCCGCCACAAAGGCCACCGCCGCCGTCAGCAGGGGCATAGCCACCGCTTGGAATTGTAAATCGTTCATGGATGGGTTCTCCTCCGATGTATGCTATGTATGCTTCAGATGTCCTCTTCCTTCCAGAACAGCTGCAGCACCCGCTCCATCTTCATGCCGCGGCTGCCCTTGAACAGCAGAACATCACCGGGCCGGGCCTGGAAGCGCAGGTCGTGGATCAGCTGGTCCTGGTCGTCGTAAAAGTTGGCGAATTTGTTTTTCATGCCGCCGGTGACCGCGCCGCTGGCCACACGGCTGGCGTTGACGCCATAGGCAAAAATCCGGTCAATCTTGCGGATTTGGGCAATCCGGCCGATGCGGTGGTGTTCCGCCATGGCGCAGCTGCCCAGCTCCAGCATATCGCCCAAAACGGCGATCTTCCGGCCCTTGCCCTCCACGACCCGGTCGGCCAGAACGTTGATGGCGGCCTCCATGGACTCGGGGCCGGCGTTGTAGCAGTCCTCGATGATGGTATAGCCGTTCTTCTCGTAAATCTTCTGGCGCATACCGGCGTTTTCAAAGGTCGCAAGGCCCGCCTGGATGTTCTCCACCGTGGCCCCTTGCAGCATGGCCGCCGTAATGGCCGCCAGGGCATTATACACCGTATGCTGGCCGTTGGCGGGAACAAAGACCTCAAAGGTCTTGCCGAAGGCCGTCACGTCAAAGCGGACGCCGCTGTTATCGCTGCGAATATTGCTGCCCGTCACCTCGCACAAGCTGTTGTCGATGCCGAAGTAATGGGTCTCCAGGGCCAGCTCCTTGCGCTGGTTCCACAGCAGCGGCTCGTCGCCGTTGAGGACCAGAACGCCCTTCTCCTTGTCCATGCCCTCGAGAATCTCCATCTTGGCCTTGAGAATGCCCTCCCGGGAGCCAAGGTGCTCAATGTGCATGGTGCCGATATTGGTAAAAATAGCCATATCAGGCCGGGCAATTTTGGTCAGGTAGGACATCTCGCCAAAGGCGCTCATCCCCAGCTCCAGAACGGCCAGCTCCGTGTCCTCCTCGATATCCATAACCGACATGGGCAGGCCCAGGTTGTTGTTGTGGTTGCCCTCGGTCCAGATGGTGCGGAACTGACGGTTCAGAATGGCAGCCAGCATTTCCTTGGTGGTGGTTTTGCCCACGCTGCCGGTAATGGCCAGGACCTTGGCCTTCATGGTCTGGCGGTATCCGGCGGCAATGGCGCCGAAGGCCAGCAGCGTGTCCTCCACCTCAATATAGGGGACGTTTTTCGGCTTCTTTTCCTTGTTGGCATTGAGGACCGCCACAGCGCCGTTCTCCACGGCGCGGCTGATGAAGGTGTGGCCGTCCACCCGTGCCCCCACCAGGGGAATAAACATCTGGCCGGGCTTGACCTCCCGGGAATCGGTGGAAACGCCCCGGACCTCCACTTCCCCGTCCGTCTCATGGAGGGTGCCGCCGCACCACTGGGCAATCTGCTTGAGTTTCGTCGTTTTCATATCCGTCGCTCCTTTATCGGTGGGTCCACGCCCGCCCTCTCTCTTTAGTGACCGGCCAAATGGGCCGCTACCTCTTCCCGCTCGTCCAGATGGGTTTTCTCTGTGCCCAAAATCTGATAAGTCTCATGGCCCTTGCCGCAGAGAACAATAATATCGTCTTTCTCCGCGTGGTCCATGGCCCAGCGGATGGCCTCCCGCCGGTTTTCAATGACCACATAGGGCTTTTCCGTTCCCGCAAAGCCCGCCACAATCTGGTCGATGATGGCCATGGGGTCCTCGGTCCGGGGATTATCGGAGGTGATAACCGCCAAATCCGACAGCTCCACGCCGATGCGGCCCATAATGGGACGTTTGATGGGGTCCCGGTCGCCGCCGCAGCCAAAGACGGCGATAACCCGTCCCTTACAGAAGCCCTGGACCGCCCGCAGGACATTTTCCAGCCCGTCGGGGGTATGGGCGTAATCAATAAGGATGGTATACGGCTTGCCCGGCGTGGGCACCACCTCTACCCTGCCCTTGACGCCCTTGGCATTGGTCAGCGCCGCGGCAATCTCCGGCAGGGACAGGCCCAGCTCCAGAGAGGCACCGATGACCGCCAAGGCGTTATAGACGGTAAAGCCGCCGGGGATGCCCAGGGTCACCGCCTGACATTGTCCGCCGCTGCGGACCGTAAAGGACACGTGGTCCGATGCCAAATCCAGGTCCGTGGCCGACACCTGGGCGTCGGCTCCCCGGGCCGTATAGGTGCGGATGGTGCAGGTGGCGCCGTCGGCCATGGTCTCCCAGGCCGGGTCATCGTGGTTGAGGACACCGGCCTTGCACCGGCGGAACAGCTGGGCCTTTGCCTTGCCGTACTCCTCCATGGTCTTATGGAAATCCAGATGGTCCTCGGTCAGGTTGGTAAAGACGCCCACGGCAAAGGGAATGCAATCCACCCGATGGAGCACCAACGCATGGGACGACACCTCCATAATGGCATGAGAGCATCCAGCCTCCACCATGCGGGCAAAAAGCCCCTGAAGCTCAAAGCTCTCCGGTGTGGTCCGCTCCGTCTCAATGACCTCGTCGCCAATCATGTTCTGGATGGTGCCGATAAGACCCACCTTGGCCCCGTAGCACTGTTCCAGCACCGATTTCAAAAGATACGTCACGGTAGTCTTGCCGTTGGTGCCGGTGACGCCCACCACCGTCAGCTTTTCCGCCGGATGGTCAAACCAGTTGGCGCCCACCTGGGCCAGGGCGGCCCGGGTGGAGGAGACGGTCACATAGGGAATGTCCTCCTCCGGCGGCCGCTCACAGAGCACCGCCACAGCCCCGTTTTCCACAGCTTTGTGGATAAATCGATGGCCATCGACCGCGTAGCCGGTGACGGCTACAAACAGGTCGCCGGGCCGGGTGGTGCGGGAGTCGTAGCTGACGCCGCCGAGTTCCAGATCGCCGTCGGCATGGACCGACAGCGGTTCCAGTCCGGCAAGCACTTGTGACAGTTTCATGGAAGTCTCTCCTTTTCCGCCGGGGCCATGGCTCCGGCACTAATCCTGTGCGCTGTGGTTGGTGAATTCCACGGTAACGGTGGTACCGCGCGGCACTTCCGCACCGGCTTCCACATCCTGGTAGGTAACGCTGACGGCGTTGTTGTTCTGGTCGGTACCCTTGGCCAGAATATACAGCCCCCGATAGGCCGCCGTATCGTTGGCCTGGGCCACGGTCAGGCCCGTGAAATCGGGCACTGTCACCAGATCCGTCGGTTTCTCCTCGCCCATGTAGAGGATGATTTCCGAGGTACCGGGTACCTCGGACCCGGCGGCGGGAATCATATCGGTGACCGTGTCGCCGTCGCCTACGGTACGGTAGGTCAGACTCCGCTTTTTCAGGGTCTCTGCAGCGTCGCTCTCGGTCATATTGCGCACATTGGGTACGGTGACGGCGATTCTCTCGATGTCGTCGTCATTATAGTTGGGCTCCACGCCCAAATAGGGCAGAATGTCGGTAAACACGTCGCGAACCGTGGGGGCGGCCATGATGCCGCCGGAGATATAAAGGCCCGTCGCCGTGGAGGGCGTATCCAGGGCCACCAGGACCACATACTGGGGATCATCGATGGGACCCACGCCCACAAAGGACACAATCTTATCCTCTACTCGAACGCCGTTTTCATCAAAGACGTCGATCTTCTCCGAGGTGCCGGTCTTGCCGCCGATGCTGTAGCCAGCCACCTGGGCGTTCTGTGCCGTGCCGGTTTCCACCACATCACACATGAGGCCGCACATGATTTTCGACGTCTCTTCACTAATGACCTGACGGATCACCGTGCGCTCGTTCTTTTCCACCAGATTGCCCTCGTCGTCCAGCACCTCGCTGACCACATAGGGCTCCAGCACATAGCCGCCGTTGACCACGGCGGAGATAGCCCGCACCAGCTGAATGGGTGTAATCTTGAACGTCTGGCCGAAGGACGAGGAAATGGTATTACTGATGCCATCTCCTACCGGTTTCAGCTTCTCGCGGCTGTAGAAAAAGCCCACGCCCTCACCAGGCAGATCAATGCCCGTTTTACTGAGGAGTCCAAAGTCCCTTATATAATCATAAAGGTTTGTGCCGCCCAATGCAAGACCGATGTTGGCAAAGGCGATATTGCAAGAATTTTCCAGTGCCTTGCCGGTGGTCTGCAATCCGTGGCCCTCGTGTTTCCAGCAGTCGAGTATCTCAGAACGGCCTTCAAAGTATTCGGCGCCGTCACAGTAAAAGGTGTCGTCCAGGGTGACGGCCCCTTCCTCCAGGGCCGAAGCCAGTGTAATCAGCTTGAAGGTGGAGCCGGGCTCATAACCATCGGACACGGCCCGGTTTCGCCACTGGGCCAGACGGGCCGAAGCCAGCGCGTCATTATAGGCATCCATGGCCTCCTCATACTCAGCGCTGCCCTGTCTGTATCCCTGGGCAGCCTGATAGATCTCTTCCAGTTCGGCCACGGTATCTTCATCGTAGATTTCCAGATAATTGTTGGGGTCGTAGGTACCCATGGTGGCCATGCCGAGAATCTCGCCGGTGTTGACATCGGCCACGATGCCAAACGCGCCGTTGAGCACATCATATTTTTCGATGGCCGTTTGCAGGTTCTTCTCAAGATAATACTGCACTGTGGCGTCGATGGTCAAGACCAAACTGTTTCCATCGGAGGCATCGTAATATTTTTCATAATTGTAAAGCATTTCCGTGCCCAGGTTGCCCTTGGTGGTGATGATCTCACCGGCGGTGCCTTGCAGGTAGCTGTCATAATAGGCTTCGATGCCTTCCGCACCCACATTATCCTCCCGGGTAAAGCCCAAAACCTGGGCGCACAGGGTGCCATAGGGATAGGATCGTTTGGTGTCCGGCTCCAGGTAGATGCCTTTGATCTCGTTTTCATTGATAAAATCCCGGACCTCCTGGGCCAGATCCGCGTCAATTTTCCGGCGGATGACCTTATACCGCATTTTGGTATCGGCGGCCTGTTCGTAGACAAAGCTCTCCTCCACGTCCAGAATCTCCGCCAGACCCGTGGCAATCAGATTCAAGTTCTGCTGCTCCGTGGCGATCTGGTTGGGGTCGATAAAGACGTTTTCCACCGTCACCGATTTGGCCAGAATGTTCATGTTGCGGTCGTAGATGACGCCCCGCTCCGCCGACAGGGACGTGCTGCGGGTCTGGTTGGCAATGGCCATTTGTTCATATTTGTCATGATCCAAAATCATCAGCTGGAACAGCGTCCAGATCAGGGGCACAAACGCCAATGCCACCAAAAGGGTGATCACCATAGTCCGGCGCAAAATCCCCTGGCTGGCCCGCTGGCCGGGGTTCTGATGGGGCTGCTTCCACTTACGGTTTTTGTCTGTCATGTTGTCCCGTGCCTTTCTGTCCGCAGTGCTCAAACACGGACGGACGGAAAGCTCCGCCGTCCGTGTTCCTCTGATCTGATGCGTCGCCCGGAGGCGTCCTGCACCATACTTATATGATGGCGCTCACTGGAGATATGCCACCAATCGCGCCACACCGTCCACCAGCTTCTCCACAAAAGAAGCGTCGCTGTCGCTTTCCTGCTGCAATACCTCGCCCCGGTCGGTGCCGGTCAGGTCCAGATACACCGTCTGGTTGGCCGAGGGCTGGACCATGCCCAGCTCCATGGCCCGCTTCTCAATGGCGTCCATATCAATCTTGCTCTCGTACTCCGTCTGGAGCATCTCATTTTCATGGGCCACTTCCGCCAGCTGCGTGGTGAGGGCGCTGGCCTGGGAGGTGGCCTCATACAAATCGGCCTGGGTAAAAATCACCAGAGCCACCATCGCAGAGATGGCCAGAAACCCCAGGACCATACCCGGCATCACCGGCAGCCGGGCCCGGATCACCTTCTGCCGGACTCTGACAGGGGCTTGCCGTTCCTCCGGCAGTTGGGCCGGCCTCCGCTTGGGAAGTGCCGTTTCATAGGCGCGGACGTCATAGGCCGCTGCGCCGTTGGTCCGATAGGCCTGTCTTCTGTCGACTCGCTTCTGCGCCATTTGACATCCATTCCTTTCTATTATAGATTACAGTTTTTCCGCCACCCGGAGCTTGGCGCTGCGGGCCCGTGGATTGCGCTCCAGCTCTTCCGCGCCGGAGACAATGGGCTTGCGGGTCACCACCCGCACCTGGGGCGTATGACCGCAGACGCACACCGGAAACTCCGGCGGGCAGGTGCAGCCCTTGGCCGCCGCCGCCATGGCGTTTTTCACAATCCGGTCCTCCAGGGAGTGGAATGTGATCACCGCCAGCCGTCCGCCGGGATTCAGCCGGGGGATGGCCGCCTGCATCATATCGCCCACGGAATTCAATTCGTCGTTGACGGCGATGCGGATGGCCTGGAAGCTGCGCTTGGCCGGGTGCTGCTTTTCCCGCAATGCCTGCCCCGGCATAGCGCTTTTGATGACGTCCACCAGCTCCAAGGTGGTATCGATGGGTTTTTCTCCCCGACGCCGCTCGATGGCTGCGGCAATCAGGGGCGCGTATCGTTCTTCACCGTACTCAAAGAGAATCCGACGCAGTTCCTCCCGCGGCCAGTGGTTGACCACTTCCCAGGCCGTCAGACTGTCGCCGCCGTCCATCCGCATGTCCAGCGGAGCGTCGGCCATATAGGAAAAACCCCGGGCGCCGTCGTCCAGCTGTGGCGAAGACACACCCAGGTCAAAGAGCATCCCGTCCACCTTGTCGATGTGCAGGTCCTCCAAAATATGGTCGATCTCCCGGAAATTGCTGTGGACCAGCGTCACCCGGTCCATCCAGGGGGCCAGCCGCTCCCGTGCCACCTGTAAGGCCACCGGGTCCCGGTCCACACTGATGAGCCGGCCCGTGGTCAGCCGTTGGGCGATTTGGCTGGAATGACCCGCACCGCCCAGAGTGCCGTCCAGATAGATGCCGTCGGGCCGGATGTGCAGCGCGTCGATGCACTCGTCCAGCAAAACAGAAATATGATGAAATTCCATATCAGAATCCAAGCTCCTCCATGGCTGCCGCCAGATTCTCCGGCGTCAGCGTCTCCTGTTCCAGGGCTTCATAGGCGGCGGAGTCCCAAATTTCCGCGTGGCCGCCCTGGCCGATAAACGTTACATCCTGCCCCAGCCCGGCATACTGCCGCAGCTCGGCGGGCAGGGAAAACCGGCCCTGCTTGTCCGGTTCACACTTGGCCGCATTGGCAAAGAGAAAGCGCATCTTGCGGGACTGGGAAATGGGCAGGGCATTGTATCGGTCCACAATGGCCTGCCACCCCTCCTCGGTGTACACCGACAGACAGTGGTCCAGTCCCAGGGTCACATAGAAGGCATCGCCAAGCTCCTCGCGGAGCTTGGCGGGAACGAATAATCGGCCTTTGGGGTCCACCGCATGCTTGTACTTGCCGAACATCGTCCCACCTCCTCCACATTTCTTCCTATCTTTATCCTTTCTCTTCCACTTTGCTCCACTTAACTATACTATACAGCCCTAAAACACATTTTGCAATCCCTATACTGAATTTTTGTGATGAAAAATTTGGCATTTTGGGTCAATTTTTTCGATATTTTCTAATTTATGAACATATGTTCGATTATGGAGCAAAGTGGAACGCGGTGGCGTTTACCACCGCGTTCCACCAGAACATTTAACGGGTCGGGACCACCTGCAAAGCCCGGTCGCCGTCGGGGGCCACCTCCACCGCACGGCTGCCCTCCCGCAGCAGCAGGTCCGCCAGCGGGTCCTCCACCTGCCGCTGGATGGCATGGCGCAAGGCTCTGGCTCCTCCCTCCCGGCCCAGGCAGCCACGGGCCAGACAGGCCGCCGCACCGCTGGCCAGCCGCACCTGGGCGCCGCGGGCACGGGCCCGGCTGGCCGTGTCCTCCAGGAGCTTTTCGGCAATGCCCGTCAGGGCCGTTTCATCCAGGGGCCGGAACTGGGCCACGCAGTCGATGCGGCCCAAAAACTCCGCCGGGAAATGGGCCCGGAGACAGTTCTGGACCCGCTCCTCCCGGCTGGACGGCTGGAAGCCCAGGCCGCCCCGGTGCTGTTCCTCACCGCCCAGGTTGGAGGTCATAACGATGGTGGTGTTTTTAAAGTCCACCGTCCGGCCCAACGTGTCTGTCAACACGCCGTCCTCCATGATTTGCAATAAAATGTTACACACGTCCCGATGGGCCTTTTCCAGTTCGTCCAGCAGAATCAGGGCGTAGGGTTTCCGGCGGACCTTTTCCGTCAGTTCACCGCCCTCACCGTGGCCCACGTATCCGGGAGGCGCGCCCACCAGACGGGAAACGCTGTGCTTCTCCATATATTCGCTCATATCCAGACGAATCATGGCGTCGCTGCTGCCGTAAACCGCCGCCGCCAGCGCCTTGCACAGCTCCGTCTTGCCCACGCCGGTGGGACCCATAAACAGCAGAGACGCCAGGGGCCGCCGCTGGTCGGCAAGGCCCGCCCGGCCCCGCCGGATAGCACGGGCCACGGATTCCACCGCCTGGTCCTGGCCCACGACCCGCTCTTTCAGGGTGGTTTCCAGCATCAGGAGCCGCTGACGCTCTCCCCCGCTGATCTGGCCCAGGGGAATGCCGGTCCGGGCCGAGACGGTTTCGGCCAAATCCTCCGCCGTGACTCGCCGGGGCCGGGTCAATGCCTGCAAGGGCCGGACAATGGCCTGGAGCCGGTCCCGCAGCTCCGCCGCCCGCTCAAACCGTTTCTCCCGGATGGCGGCGTCCAGCTCCTTGCTGATCTGCCGTTCCGCCAGCACCGACGGGTCCGGCCGCCGGTGGCCCAGGAGCTTCGTCCGGGCCGCCGCCTCGTCCAGCAGGTCCACGGCCTTGTCCGGCAGAAACCGCTCCGTCAGATACCGGCAGGACAAATCCACCGCCGCGGCAATGGCTTCGTCGGTGATTTCAATGCGGTGATGCTTTTCCAGCCCCGGCCGCAAGCCCTGGAGAATCTGCCGGGCCTCCTCCCGTGTGGGTTCCGGCACCGGCACCTGACGGAACCGCCGGTCCAGCGCCGCATCCTTCTCGATGTGCTTGCGGTATTCCTCCAGGGTAGTGGCGCCGATGACCTGAATCTCTCCGCGGCCCAGGGCGGGCTTCAACAGATTGGAGGCGTCAATGGCCCCCTCAGCGGCGCCGGCCCCCACAATGGTATGGAGTTCATCAATAAAGAGAATCACGTTGCCTACCCGGCGCATTTCGGCAATCAAATCCCGAATGCGCTCTTCAAACTCGCCCCGGTATTTGGTCCCGGCGATGATGCTGGCCATATCCAGGGACATAAGCCGTTTACCCCGCAGAATCTCCGGCACCTGTCCCAGGGCCAGCCGTTGGGCCAAGCCCTCCACAATGGCCGTCTTGCCCACGCCGGGCTCTCCAATAAGGGCCGGGTTGTTCTTCTGCTTGCGGCAGAGAATCTGCAAGACCGTTTCGATTTCCCGTTCCCGGCCAATGACCGGCTCCATGGTGGCAGCCTTTTCCACCAGATTGACACAAAATTGATCGACTACTCTCATAAGGTTGCACCTGCTTCCTTCAAGCAATCCCACCGCCTTGGACAATGGTCTGTGAAACATGGGATTACCTTCATATTCCATGGTCAGTTTTCCCTGCAGGAGGAATTTTATACCTTTGCAATTGTGCCGCCGTATGATACACTATATCTATTCTGACACAGGAGGGATGGTCATGGCGGAAGCTCTGTGGGGCGGCATCACCATGGAAACCGCCGACGGCGTTTTTCCCCTGACCACCGATTCCATGGCCCTGGCCCATTTCGTCCGCCTGGGGCGGCGGGAGCGGGTCTGTGACCTGGGCTGCGGCGGCGGAACGCTGGGTCTGCTGCTCTGCGGCAAACGGGACAACTGCACCATAACCGGTGTGGAATTACAGGAAACCGCCGTGGACCTGACAGCCCGGAACATTGTCCGCAATGGATTGCAGGAGCGTATGACGGTGCTCCACGGCGATTTGCGGGACATCCGCACTCTGCTGCCTGCCAACGGTTTTACCACTGTGGTATCCAATCCCCCCTACTTCCCCGCCGGGTCCCGGACCGCGCCGGAGGCCGCCAAAGCTGCCGCCCGCTCCCAGGGCCATTGTACGGCGGAGGACCTGTGCCGGGCTGCCGCCTGGCTCCTGTCCACCGGCGGCCGCTTTTCCCTGGTGTACCGGCCCGAAGCCCTCTGTGATCTGTTCTGTGCCCTGCGGGGTGCGGGTCTGGAGCCGAAGCGCATGCGGCTGGTGCGTCACCGTTCGGCCAGCCCCATCAGCGTCGTACTGGTGGAAGCGCTGTCCGGCGGCAAACCGGGCCTCCGCTGGGAGCCGGAGCTGGTGCTGTACCGGGACGACGACTCCCCCACCGCCGACTGTGCCGCCATTTACCATCTGTGACCTGCAAAGGAGAACTGTACCATGTCCGGTATGTTATATTTGGTCCCCACGCCCATCGGCAACCTGGGAGACCTGTCCGACCGCATTCGGGAGACCCTGTCCGAGGCCGATTTCATCGCCGCGGAAGACACACGGGTGTCTTTGAAGCTGCTGAACCATTTGGGGTTGAAGAAACCCCTGGTCAGCTATTTTGAGCACAACCGGGCCGAGAGCGGCCCCCGCATTGTCCAGCGGCTTCTGGCCGGTGAGACCTGCGCCCTGGTCACCGACGCCGGTACCCCCGCCATCTCCGACCCCGGTGAGGATTTGGTGGCCCTCTGCGCCCAGGCGGGGATCACCGTCTGTGCCATCCCCGGCCCCTGCGCCGTCATCACGGCTCTGGCCGTCTCGGGTCTGCCCACAGGGCGGTTTACCTTTGAAGGCTTCCTCTCTACCAATAAAAAAAGCCGCCGCAGCCATCTGGAGCAGCTGCGGGGCGAGACGCGGACTATGGTGTTTTATGAAGCGCCCCATAAGCTGTGCCAAACGCTGGCGGATTTGGCGGAATGCTTCGGCGCCGACCGGCGTATTTCCCTGTGCCGGGAGCTGTCCAAGCTTCATGAGGAAATTCTGCGTATGACCTTGGGCGAAGCCATTGCCTATTATGAGAGCCAGCCGCCGCGTGGGGAATACGTTCTGGTATTGGAGGGCGCGAAGGTCCCCGCCGAACCGGAAATCACTGTGGATATGGGTGTGGAGCGGGTCCGCCAGCTTATGTCTGAGGGCATGCGTCATAAAGACGCCGTCAAACAGGCGGCCAAGGCCCTGGGGTTGGCCAAAAATGCCCTGTATGAAGCCACTTTGGAAATAGCTGCGGAATCGGATTAAAAGAAAGAAGGAACTGTCATTATGTATGAAGCCCTGTACGCCCCCATCCCCGATGTCAACGCCTATCTGGACCGTCTGGGTCTGACGGCTCCCCTGCCGGTGAGCCTGGAGACTCTGGATCAAGTCCTGTTGGCCCATCAGTGCCGGATTCCCTTCGAGAATCTCCAATGCTTTGAGGAGCATCAGGAGCCGTCTCTGGAAATTCCGGCTCTGTTTGACAAGATCATTGTACAGGGCCGCGGCGGCTTCTGCTTTGAACTCAACGCTCTGCTGGAAGCGCTGCTGCAAACGCTGGGCTTTGATGCCTGGTCAGTGACCTGCCGCATTGTCCGGGGAAAGGACTTCATTCCGCCCATGCTCCACCGGGGCGTCCTGGTGCAGCTGGACGGGCGGCGGTATTACTGTGACGTGGGCTACGGCGGTCCGCAGCCCTCCTTTGCCGTGCCCCTGGACGGACGGCGGGAGAAAAACGGCGAAGTCTTCTGGGGAGAATCCCTGGGCAATGGCTGGTACGCCGTCAGCCGTCTCACCAGTCAGGGTGTGACTGAGCGGGTCTTTGAGTTCCTCGATCAGCGGCAGCCCGCCAGTTATTTCGTTCCCTACAGCTTCTACTGTGCCCGCCACCCGGATTCCCTCTTTGCACAGCACCGCATTATCAACCTGCGGACCAAAACCGGTTCTCTGGCTCTGACGGATGACACGTTGACGGAGCGGGACGGCGACGCGGTGACGGAGGTCCGCGCCGATAACAAACAGGCGTTGTCGGACCTGCTGCTGCGGCGTTTCGGTATTCACTATACCTTTGAATCAGTGTAGTCTCACCGTATTGGAAGATAAAAGTTTTCTTTTGCGTTCCGATTATTTGACCTTTCTGCCGTCAGACCAGACGGCCACGATATCCGCCGGCTCCATCTGGTACAGCGCCCGCTCCAGCCGCTCCTCCGGCGTCCGCTCCGGGTCCATGGCAAAGCGGCTGTCATCCACCACCACGGCGTGTAATTTCTCGCCCACACCGAAACCGGGAGCCGCGCCGAAGAACTGCTGTCCCGCCGTGGTCCCGAGATAATATCCCTCTGCCGCCGACAAGGGCGCGTCTCCATGGGTCATAGCCCGGACTTTGGAGGCCCGAATGGAAGCTGTAATCACCTGGGGCATAAACAGCTGTGCGCCGCCGGCGATATCCGAGCCCAGAGCCACATTCACGCCCTCTCGCAGCAATTGACGCACCGGGGCCGTACCGCTGCACAGGTTCAAATTGGAATCAGCACAATGGACCACCGTCACGCCGTGGTCCCGCATGGCTGTCCGCTCCCGGCGGTCACTGTGGACACAGTGGGCCATCAGCGTCCGGGGCCCCCACAGGCCGTACTTGTGGTACGTCTCCCAATACTGGGCACAATCCGGGTGCAGCTCCCGGACCCAGGCAATTTCCGCGTCGTTTTCGCTCAAATGGGACTGGACCGGCAGACCCCGCTCCTGGGCCAGGTCGCCCAGCCACGCCATCAGCTCATCGGTGCAGGACGGTGTAAACCGGGGCGTCAGAATGGGTTGGATATGGCGGAACTGCTGGCAGCCCTCCAGCCACCGCAGCGTCTCCCGCTTCGATTCCTCCGTAGTCTCCTGGAGGTTGACGCCGCCGTTGCGGTCCATATTGACCTTGCCCACATAGCCCGTGACACCGGCCCGTTCCAGCTCCTCCATCAGCACCAGTGTGGCATCCGTATGGAGGGAGGAAAACATGGCAACCCGTGTGGTACCGCCGTCAATCAGCGCTTTCGCCAGCCGTTCATAGACCGATTGGGCGTACTTCAAGTCCGCAAACCGTGCCTCCAGCGGGAATGTATAGGTATTGAGCCAGTCCAGCAGGGGTAAATCCATGCCCATACCCACCTGGGGGAACTGGGGGCCGTGAAGATGCAAATCGGAGAAGGATTGCAGAATCAGCCGGTCTCCATAATCCGTCACCGGCTCCTGGCCGCCGGGCAGCTCCGGCAGACATTCCAAAACGGCGCCCTGTTCATCCAGCCGCAGGCAGCCGCCGGGCAGGCAGGTCAGTTTTCCCAGCTCTGTGGTCGTTACGATGGTTCCTCGCAGAATCATTGTGAAGCCCTCCTTTTAGATGAAAAAACAAAATGTGCGCCCGGCGGGCATACTTCTGCCCCGCCGGACACACATAGAAAAGCCTTGGGCGGCTTTGTAGAGACTCCCGCGCCAAATCAGCAGGATTATATGTGTATGCACGATTTGTTTTTTTCAGTATACCACAATTCTGTCTCCGATGCAAGCCGTCACTGGGTTTTCCCGTGGCGGTGCTGCCATCCGTTTCCATTGTGGTCGCCCTGGGCTTCACCGTTCTCATGGTCCGAACCGCCCCAGCCGTAGCAATGGGCCCGTCCGCCGGAACAGCGCTCCACCGCATCGGAAATGGCGGCGCACTGGGCCGGATCGCCGTCCACCGCGACGGTGACGCCCTCCTCGCCCATGTCCTCGAAAATGGCGGTCAACGCCGCCTCATAGCTCTGATGGCACACGGCGGCATCGGTTCCCGTGGCCTCCACCACCCGTCCAAAGCGGTTGACCTCCAGTTCCACCGTCTGGGGCAGGTCAATACGCACCGTGGCTGTAGGCGTGGCGTAGACACGGTATCCCCCAAATCCCGCCAGCACCATCACACAGGCGGCCACCGCCGCCCACCGCCGCACCGGATGGGGCCGCCGGGCTTGCAGCCGCTCTGTGACGGCCGTCACGGTTTTGGCCTTCAATGCCTCGTCGGCCTGAACGGCATCGAATGCCTGAAAAATGCGTTCATTCATGGCCGTCCTCCCCTTCCAGCTTTTGTTTCAACTGCTCCCGTGCCCGCCGCAGCAGCGTATACACGGTATTTTCCCGTTTGCGGAGAATGGCTCCAATCTCCGCCGCCGTGTATCCCTCATAGTAGTGAAGGTACACCACCTCCCGGTATTTGGGCGGCAGAGACAGCACCGCTTCCAGCACCTCCCGGTGCTCCCGGTCCTGGACGGCGGCCTGATCCAGCGCTGCCTCCAGGGGCACGGTTCGCCGCCGGAATGCACTCTTCAGCAGGTCCTTGCAGGCGTTGATGGTGACCCGCAGAATCCACGCCCGCTCCGGTTCTCCAGAGGGCAGGTCGGTTCCATGGAGGAAGTATTGCAGGAAGACCGTCTGGAAAATATCCTCCGTATCCGCCTCATTTTTCAAATACACCATGCAGACCCGGCGGACGGTGGAACCATACCGCTCCACCGCCGCCTGCACGGCCTGTTCCCGTTCCATGGAACCGCCTCTTTTCCCCGTTTTGCCTTATGCCCGGCAGCCTCCCCGGCCACAGCCGGTACCGTAGTTGTCACAGACGCCGTCGCCATTGGCATCCACATAATACCGGCCCGTACCCGTACCGTAGTAGTCGCAAACACCGTCGCCGTCGGCGTCTACATAGTTCCGGCCGCAGCCGGTACCGTAGTTGTCGCAGACGCCATCACCGTCGGCATCCACATAATTACGGCCCCGGCCATAGCCGCCCCGGGCCATGGCGGTGGTAGCCAGTCCGGCCACCATCAGAACTGCCAAAAACATGGTGATGATTCGTTTCATAAAAAATCCCTCCGTTGTATTTTTGTGGTTTCACTTTAAATACGACGGAGGGAGCCAAAACCGTTCACCGGTTTTAAAAAAATTTTTTACGGATGGTAGAGCAGATGTTCGTACAGGTCCGGATTCTCCAGCGTGAACTCCGGGCTGCCGGTGGTACCGGGGCCTACCTCATACTTGTCAAAGGGAATGACCATCTTCCCATCCTCATTAAAATAAAAATCCTGTTCCGGGTCGATGGCGTCAAAATACCACGTTCCCAGTTCATTGATGCCTTCCAGCCAATAGTACTCGCCGGAATTGTCCGCCATACGCTGGGCCATCTGCATTTTCAATTCATCGCTGATGACGGTCACATAGTCGTAATCCGACGGGAACAGGTCCGACAGCGTCTTCTCTTCTCCTGTGGCGGCGTCGATGTGATAGTGCTGCTCCTGGTGACTGCCGGCGGCCATAACACGGTCGGTGGAAATCCGCAGGGTAAACCAGTTCTCCGTGTTGGTCACCACCTCCCAGGTCACATCCAGATTAAAATAGCCGTCGGCATGGGCTTCATTTTCAAATTCCGCAATAAGCTGGTTGGTGTACGTCTCCACCTGGTCGTTGATGGCTTCGGCGCCTGTGCTGTCGGTTTCGTCGAGAATTTGCGGCACGTCAATATACACATGGTTCTTGCCCTCCTCCATCGAGTAGGTCCGGAAGGTCACGGCCCGGAACAGTTCGCCCACCACTGGCAGCGCCCCCAGCGTCTCAGCCATGGCGGCGCTGGTATTGGGCAGGGCCACGGTGACGGCCACCGCCGCCGCCAGCCCTGCACCCAACAGATGCCGCCAGGTGCCGCGGCGGGACGGGCGGGACGGCAGGTTGTCCAGCGTCTCCCGGACCCGGTTGGAAAAACTCTCCGGCACGCCGTCGCCTTCGGCTGCCGCACGCCGTCTCAGTTCCTCGTCAAATCCCATATTCATCCCTCCAACAGTTCCCGCAGGCGCTTGCGCGCCCGGGACAGTCTCGTTTTCACATTGGCTTCCGATATGTGCAGGATGGACCCGATTTCCCGGGCCGAGAATCCCTCGTAATAGTACAGCACCACCACCGACCGCAGCTGCTCGCTGAGGTCGCAGACGGCCTGCCACAAGTCCTGATGCTCCTCGCTGAAGGCCTGGGCCTCCGGCTCCGGCAGGGCGTCAGACTCCAAAAACCGCTGCCGCTGGCGCAGAATGGCATAGCATTCATTGGTGAGAATGCGCAGTATCCACGGCTTAAACCGGTCCCGCCGCCGCAGGGTATGGAGCTTTTCATAGGCGATGCAGATGGTTTCCTGGGCGGCGTCGGCAGCGTCGTCGCCATTGGTCAGTATGCTCATGGCCAGTCGGTACATGGCCGGTTCACAGGCCTGCACCTGGGCTGTGAACCACTTGATTTCCTCCAACAGTTGTTTCCTCGTTTCTGATGATTCCGTGCTCCCGGAGCCAGTCGGCCCAGAGCGTATACCCGGCGGCATAGGGGTGGACCCCATCGCCGGTCATGTCGTCCTTCAAATAGCCCTCCGCGTCACAGAATACCGGCTTGACATCCAGATAGAAGCTGTGCTCCCCGTCTGCCATGGCTTCAATTTCGGCATCCAGGCGGCACAGATTTTCCATGCTCAGCCAGGAAGTGCCCGCCGACGCCGTCCGGGTCACATGCAGGTTGGCGCACAGCAGCAGGTCCGCCTGAGGCTGCAATTTCCGGATGGCGGACACGGTGGACTGATACTGGCTCAGCAGGCTGTCCATGGGATAGCCCAGCTCATTGATGCCCAGCATCAGATATATCTTACCATATGTCCGGCCGGAAAGTAAGGTCTCCAAGGTCTGCCGCTCAAAATTTGTATCCGACAGGGCCTTGTCCCACAGGTTAAACACCGTCAAGCCCACGTCGGCAAAGTAATCGGCCTGCCCCAGGCGGCCGTACTGGCTCAGTCCCACGGTACGGGAATCCCCGATGAAGAGGGCGTCGGCAAAATAGCTGTCCTCCACAGTGCCGAAGGTGACCGCCGGCTGCTCCTGCTCCACCGGCTGTTCTTCCGTCTGGTCCGCATCTGTACCGGCGTCTGCACCGGTATCCGTCTCCGGCGCCGGGTTGATGGAAGGAATGCGGCTGCCCGACGGCGTCTCCTGGGGTTTGGACAGGGTTTCCGTGTCCTCCACCGGCGCCGTCGTCTCTGGTACGCGCAGCAGCGTCGGGTCCGCCAGGACCATCAGCGGCACGGCCACCGCCGGGCCGGATTGCAACTGCTGCACCTCCTTACCGACGGTACAGCGGATGGCCACGCCAATGGCGGCCATCAGCGCCGAGGAAACCAGCAGCACCGCCAGCAAAGTCAAAGGGTGTCTTGTACGCACAATGGGTACCTCCTAAAAGCTGAAATAGAGGAAGGGGTCGTTCTGGCCCGCCGCCATGGCATAGGCCGCCGCCCAGAAAATAATCACCAGCACAATCGTGCCGAAAGCTGTCCGCTGGAGCCGCCGCCACAGGCGCTCGGGATAGGGCGTCGCCAGCAGAATGCCCGCCGCCAGATAGCCGCCGTACTGCTGCAAATGCCGCTGGAAATCCGGGGCGCTCCAGGAATACTCCGTGAACAGCCGTCCGGCAAAGGTCCACAGCTGATGCAGGTCGGGAATGGCAAAGAGCATCCAGGTCAGCAGACAGGCCGGAATCATATAGAATCGACACAAAATACCGTGGCGCTGGAAAAACGCGCCGGTCCAGCGTTTTTCCAGTACAATCAGGCCGAACAGCGACAGGCCCCAGAGGAGATAGTTGAGGGTGGAACCGTGCCATAACCCCGTGCAAATCCAGACAATCAACAGATTGCGGATGTGTTGTCCGCTGCTGCACCGGCTGCCGCCCAGGGGGATATAGATATAATCCCGGAACCAGGCACCCAGGGTTATATGCCACCGTCTCCAAAATTCGGTCATGGTCCGGGACGCATAGGGGTGGTCGAAGTTCTCCGGCAAATGGTAGCCCAGCATATGACCCACACCCACAGCCATTTTGGAATAGCCGTAGAAGTCGAAGTACAGCTGTAGAGAGAACGCCACCAGGCCCAGCCAGGCCAGCGGCGCCGAAACGCTCTCATAGCCGATATTGCCCAGCTGCCGCCACAGGCCGCCCAGCTGATCCGCCAGCAGCAATTTCAGACCCAGGCCCCAGATAAACTCCCGCAGGCCCAGGTTGAAGTTACTCACCCGGCAGCAGGGCCGCCGGACCGACGTCAGAGGGGTAATCGGTCCCGACAGCAGTTTGGGAAACAGCAGCACACCGTTGGCAAACCGCAGGGGGTTCCAGTCAGCGGGGCCTTTTCTTCTGGCCACGTCGGCCAGATACGCCGCCATGGTAAAGGTATAAAAGCTGATGCCCGCCGGCAGCGGCAGGGGCGATTCCGCAAACAGTCCCATATATTTAAAAAAGAGCAGCGTCCCGAACAACACCGTCCAGGAGAGGACCAGAATTGTTCTGGCCCAAGCCCTGTGATAGACCATAACCACACCGGCTCCGTAGGTCCAGGCCATCAGCACCAGCAGCAGCCCCAGCATCCAGGGGTTGCTCCGCACGCCCCACCAGTAAAAAAACAAACTGCCCAGGAGCATCGTCACCCCTCGGACCTTGAGCGGCGTAATATAATAGGCGGCCAGCATGGCCGGTAAAAACAGAAATACAAATTCCAAACTGCTGAATGCCATGGGTTTTTTCCATCCAATCCTCGTTGTCTCTGTTCAATAGATGGGCAGAGGCGTCAAAAGGTGACAAAATTTTTTTCAAATCTCCCGGAGGGTATCACCTTACTTCTGAGTTAGTTAAATCAAACTTTTTTTCGCCGCCCTATTGACACCGCGCAGCGGGTGTGGTACCATATTTTACAGTTAATGAAGACTAACCAAAGGAAAGGCGGTGTTTCCCATGAATCTGACCTGTGCCGCAGAGGGACAGGAGTATATTGTCCGGCAGATTGCCACCGATGATCCCGAGCTGGACGCCTTTCTCTTCTCCCTGGGCTGCTACAGCGGCGAGCCTATCACCGTCATCTCCCATCGGAAAGGCGGCTGCGTCATCTCCATCAAGGACGGCCGGTACACCATCGACCGGGAGTTGGCGTCAGCCATTGAAGTACAATAACCGTTTTTTCTTCGGTGCCGTCTGCGGGCGGCACCAAAAAACGTCCCAAAAGTTAGTGACGGTTAACCATCAGCCGTTACCCATATTATAACCAGCAGAAAAGAGGAATTGTCTATGAGAATTGCATTGGCAGGCAACCCCAACAGCGGCAAGACCACCATGTACAACGCCCTGACGGGGCGCAACGAAAAGGTGGGCAACTGGGCCGGTGTCACCGTGGACAAAAAAGAAAGCCCCATCAAATCCCAATACCGCAGAAGCGGTCAGGAATTGATTGCCGTGGATCTGCCCGGCGCGTATTCCATGTCCCCCTTCACCTCGGAGGAGAGCATCACCAGCAGCTACGTCAAAAACGAGCATCCCGACGCCATCATTAACATTGTGGATGCCACCAATCTGAGCCGCAGCCTGTTCTTCACCACCCAACTGCTGGAGCTGGGCATTCCGCTGGTAGTGGCCCTCAACAAGAGCGACATCAACAGCAAAAAAGAAACGAAAATCGATGTGGAAACGCTGGCGCAGCGGCTTGGCTGCCCTGTGGTGGAAACCGTCTCCACCACCGCCGACGGCCTTTTGGATTTGGTGACCGTGGCCGCCTCCCTGGCCGGTAAAAAGCAGAAAGCCCCCTATTCCCAGGGCAATGTGGATTTGACCGACAAGCATGCCGTGGAGCAGGCGGACCGTCAGCGCTTCACCTTTGTCAACGGCATTGTTAAGGACGTGGAGACCCGCAAGGTCCTGACCCGACAGAAAAATTCCCAGGACAAGATTGACAATATTCTCACCAACCGCTGGCTGGGCATCCCCATTTTCGCCGTGGTCATGTTCCTGGTGTTCCAGATCTCCCAGGCCTGGGTTGGTCCCTGGATCGCGGGCATCCTGGGCGGCTGGATTGAGTCCTTCCAAGGCTGGGTGGGCTCCCTGGTGGAGAACAGCTCTCCCCTGCTCCAATCCCTGCTGGTAGATGGCATCATTGGCGGCGTCGGCGCTGTCATCGGTTTCCTGCCCCTGGTCATGGTCATGTACTTCCTCATTGCCCTGCTGGAGGACTGCGGCTATATGGCCCGCGTCAGCGTCGTTCTGGACCCCATCTTTAAAAAGGTGGGTCTCTCCGGCAAGTCCGTCATCCCCTTTGTCATCGGCACCGGCTGCGCCATCCCCGGCGTCATGGCCTGCCGCACCATCCGCAATGAGCGGGAGCGCAAGGCCACGGCCATGCTGACCCCCTTTATGCCCTGCGGCGCAAAATTGCCCGTCATCGCCCTTTTTGCCGGTGTCTTCTTTGCCGACGCCTCCTGGGTGGGCACTCTGATGTATTTTATGGGCATTGTCCTGATCTTCCTGGGCGCTCTGCTGGTCAACCGGATCAGCGGCTACCGCAGCCGCAAGTCCTTCTTTATTATGGAGCTGCCCGAGTACAAGGCCCCCAGTCTCAAACGGGCCGCCCTGGCCATGCTGTCCCGTGGCTGGGCCTACATCGTCAAGGCCGGTACCATCATTCTCCTGTGCAACACCGCTGTCCAACTGATGCAGTCGTTCAATTGGAGCTTCCAGCTGGTGGAGGAGGGCATGGAGCATACCTCCATTCTGGCTTCCATCGCCACCCCTGTGTCCGTCCTGCTGATTCCCCTGGGCTTTGGCGCCTGGCAGCTGGCCGCCGCCGCTGTCACCGGCTTTATTGCCAAGGAAAACGTAGTGGGTACCCTGGCCGTCTGCTACGGCGTGACCAACTTCATCGATACCGACGCTCTGGAACTCACCGGCGGTGCCTCTGAAGTGGCCGCCATCTTCGCCCTGACCAAGGCAGCCGCCCTGGCCTATCTGATGTTCAACCTGTTCACACCCCCCTGCTTCGCCGCCATGGGCGCCATGCGCTCCGAAATCAAGGATCGCAAGTGGCTGTGGGCCGGTATCGGTCTCCAGTTTGCTACCGGTTACACCGTGGCGTTCTTGGTGTACCAGATCGGCACGCTGGTCACCACCGGATCCCTGGGCACCGGCTTTGTCCCCGGTCTCATTGTGGTGGCCGCCATCGCCGCTTTCCTGGTTTACCGCATTCGCGTAGCCGACAAGTCCCTCCAGACCACCTACAGTCTCAGCGGCGCAAGAGCCTGAACGTTTGCAGAAAGGCAGTAGACTTTTATGACAGATGTGATTATAATTGCCATACTGGCGGCTGTTTTGATTGCGGCGGCACGCTATGTGTACCGGGC
>LBJMR02800__coassemble_390_pt1 | contig 33077 bp, 31 predicted proteins | sample LBJMR02800__metabat2_high_PE_031 | metagenome-assembled genome bin LBJMR02800 | reverse complement strand
CGGGGGACCGGCGTCATCCGGGCGGCCACATTGCGGCCCTGGAGGGCCTGACAGGTGAGCATGGCGCTCAGATGGGTGTGGAAGGTGGCGACGTACTGCATATCACTTGGTCAGCGTCAGGGCGAACTCCTCGTTCTCCTGCTCCTGCACGGAGACGCGGTAGCCCTGGTTGGAGGCGTAACGGGTGATATTTTCCACGGCGCACTGGTTATCCACCAGCACTTCCACCGTGGCCGGTGCGCCGTCCTTGACGGCCTTCTGCACCATAACCACGGGCATGGGACAGGCGAGACCTCTTGCATCAATCATTTCTGCTTTCCTCCTCTGTAGAGATTGGCGATGGAGATGACGGCCAGAACCACCAGGCCCAGGACCACGGCAATGCGTCCGGCAGGGGCCACACCGCCGGCGGTGAAGACGCCGTCGGTCATGGCGTCGGCGTTGCCGGCCAGACCGAAGTTATGGGCAAAGGCCGCGCCCACGATCATACCCAGGATGGTCACGGCGCTGTCGCCATTGCCCTCACCGGCCAGAATCAGCTGCCGCAGGGGGCAGCCGCCCAGGAGAATGGAGCCCCAGCCCGCCAGGGCCATACCGAGAAAACTCCACACATAGTCGTGATGGGCCACGGGCTGCACGGCGGCGGCGGGGTTGAACTGGCCCAGAATCAGATTGCCGATTAAAACGGTTACAAAGATGGCAAGGAAGCCCGCCAGCAGGTGGAAATCCTGAAACAGCACCGTGTCCCGGATGCCGCCGGCCATGCAAAGGCGGCTGCGCTGGGCCAACGCGCCCACCACCAGACCGGCGATAAGAGCAATGGGCAGCGCGGCGTGCATGGAGCCGGGGCCGGTTTCGGAGAAGTAGAGGAAGGCGGGCTTGATGAGCAGCAGCACCAGCAGGAAAATCATAATGGCCGGAAGGACAAAGCCCTCGGACTTTTTGACCTTGTAAGCGCGGCCTAAAGAGAATCCTTTTTTCAGGAAGAGGACGCCCACCAGAATGCCCACGATAAAGCCCAGCAGACCGGCAATGGCGGTCAAGTCGCCGCCGCCCAGCCGCAGGACCATCCGCAGGGGGCAGCCCAGAAAGGCCAGCGCGCCCACCATGACAAAGGCGCCGATGACGAACCGCAGGGCGGGGGTGGAACCGGCGCGGCCCGTAAATTCGCCCCGGACCAGGGCCATAATGCAGGCGCCCAGGACGAGACCGATAATCTCCGGACGGATGTACTGGACCTTGGCCGCCGTATGAAGACCCACGCCGCCGGAGATATCCCGGAGGAAACAGGCGATACAGAAGCCCATATTGCCGGGGTTGCCGGCCTTGGTCAGCACCAGGGCCGCCAGGCCCGTGACGACGCCCGTGAGAATCACGAGCCACGGTATTTTTTTTGTCATTGTCATCCTTCTTTCTTCTCTGGACACGCCCCGCCGGAACCCTGGCGGGGCATGCCTTTGTTATTCTGCTAAGAGAATAACGCATGGTATTGGAAAAAGCAAGTTTTACTTTTGCAATCCGGTGTGTTACACTGGAGAAAATCACAGGAGGAGGAACCCCTATGGAGACAGTCTATCTGGACAACGCCGCCACATCCTTTCCCAAGCCGCCCCAGGTGCTCCGGCAGATGGCCCGGTATCTGGAGGAGGTGGGGGCCACGGTGAACCGGTCCGTCTACGGCCCTGCCCAGGCAGCGGGCATGGTGGAGCTGCGTCTGCGGCAACGGCTGTGCCAGCTGTTTCACTTTACGCCCATGACCCACGCCGTGCTGACGCCGGGCAATACCTGGGGCCTGAATCTGGCCCTGTCAGGCTTTCTGCGGCCAGGGGATCACTGTGTGGTGTCTTCTATGGAGCACAACGCCGTCATGCGGCCCTTGCAGGCATTGGCCAAGCAGGGCGTGACGTTTACCAGAGTCCCATGCGACGCCGTGGGACGGCTGGAGCCCAAGGACGTGGAGAACGCCTTGCAGCCCGACACCCGATTGGTGGTTCTGTCCCACGGCTCCAACGTGTCCGGTACGGTCCAGGACGCGGCGGCGGTGGGGGAGATCTGCTATCGCCACCGGATTCCGTTCTGTCTCGACGGGGCACAGACGGCGGGCCATATTCCGGTGGATTTTTCCGCCCTGGGCCTGTCGGCTCTGTCGGTGCCGGGCCACAAGGGCTTGCTGGGGCCGTCGGGTATGGGGGCGCTGCTGCTGGACCCGTCTTTTGCGGCCCGGCTGACGCCCACCATCTCCGGCGGTACGGGCAGCGCGTCCGATTCCGAGGAAATTCCCTCCTATATGCCGGACCGCTTTGAGCCGGGAACCCCCAACGTGCCGGGCATCTACGGCCTGGAAGCCGCGCTGATGTACCTGGAATGGACAGGCGTCGAAACCATCGCCGCTCATGACCGGGTCCTGACGGCCCGGTTCCTGGACGGCGTCCGCTCCATTCCCAACGTGACCCTCATCGGTCCCGATACGCTGGAGGGCCGGGTGGGGGTGGTCAGCCTCGATTTCCCCGGCCGGGACAATGCCGAGGTGGCCGAAGCATTGGAGCGGGAGTTCGGCATTCTCACCCGCTGCGGCCTCCACTGTGCCCCGTCGGCCCACAAGACTTTGGGCACATTCCCGAGAGGGACCATTCGGTTCTCCTGGGGCTGGTTTTCCACGGAAAGTGATATCGACCGGGCTTTGGAAGCCATCAGATCAGTTTGATACGGGGGCCGTCCTGGTACGATGAGACGACGCCCACCCGCTGGGCGCTGGGGACCACCGGCTGGAGGGCCGCCAACAGGGCGTCGGCGTCGGCCGGGTCCACGGCCATCAAAAGACCGCCCGCCGTCTGCGGGTCATAGAGCATATCCTGAACGGCCAGAGGTACGCTGCTGCCGTCCACGGCGCACTCGGCAAACTTCCGGTTGCGGTACATGCCCTCCGGCAGAATGCCCATCTCCGCCAGCTCCAGAGCGGCGGGAATCAAATCCAGGGCGGCGGTGTCCACGGTGACGGAGACATCGCTGCCCTGTGCCATCTCCAGCAGGTGGCCCAGGAAGCCGAAGCCCGTCACATCGGTGCAGGCGTGGACGTTGTATTGTACCATCTGGTCCCGGGCGCTCTTGTTCAGCGTTGTCATCAATTGATGGGCCAGGGAAAGGGCGTCGGCAGGGCACAGATCGGCCTTGGCCGCCGTGGTCAGAATGCCGATGCCCAGGGGCTTCGTCAAAAGCAGCACGTCACCGGGTTTGGCACCGCTGTTGGTGAGCATCTTGTCCGGATGGACAAAGCCTGTGACGGCCAGACCGTATTTGGGCTCCGGGTCCAAAATGCTGTGGCCGCCGGTGATGATGGCCCCGGCCTCATAGACCTTCTCATACCCGCCCCGCAGCAGTTGATGGACGGCGTCCTTGGGCATCTTTTCCGGTACGCACAGGAGATTCAACGCCAGTTTCGGCTCGCCGCCCATGGCGTAGACATCGGACAGGGCATTGGTGGCGGCAATCTGGCCGAACAGATACGGGTCATCGGCAATGGGCGGGAAAAAGTCCACGGTCTGAACCAACGCCAGCTCCTCGGAAATCCGATACACCGAGGCGTCGTCGGATTTATCGAAGCCCACCAGCAGATTTTCGTCCCGATGGACCGGCAATCCCTCCAGCAGTTGGGCCAGCACGCCCGCGCCCACCTTCGCGCCGCATCCGGCACAGGAGGCCAGTTTGGTCAGTTTGACTTCCGATTCCATTTACATCCCGCCTTTCTTCGACGCAAAATGGAGAATGGCTTCCAAAACGCCGCCGCCCACGGCCAGGGCCTTGTCAGAGGCACAGAAACAGTGATCCAGGGCACAGCGGGGGTCCACATCGCCGGATTTCATGCCCTTGTGGACCGGGGTGCCGTCGGCCAGCAGTCCCCGCAGGATGCCGCCGATGGTGCAGACCATGGGCACGCCGTCCACGGTGGCCGCCACGTCTCCGGCCTCCACCTGGTCACCGATGGCCCGGACGCAGCGGAACACGCCGTCGGCCGGGGCCCGCAGGACCCGCTCCCCGGCAAAGCCGCCAATGAGACCGGGGACGCTGGTGTTGGGCTGGGCGCTGCCGTCGTAAATGACCCGGCCCAGATAGTGGCCCCGCATGGTCTCTACCACGGCGTGGCAATCCACACCGGCGGTGAAGCCGGGGCCTGCCGCCACCACAATGGGGGCGTCGGTGATTTTGGTGCCCAGATTCCGCTTGGCTAGAATGACGTCGGCCACGGCGTCGGGGTGCAGGGCGGCAAGGACTGTGCCCTCCGGGTCGGCCAGAATGGGAATGTGGCCGTCGGCCAGAACGGCGGCGGCCTGGTCGGGCGTTTCGATGGCTACGGCGGTGACATCCTCCACCGTGCAGCGGCCATGGACGATGGCTTCAGAAAAACAGACGGTGCGGCGGATGGCCGTGGGATGGGGCAGATCGGTCATGACCACCGACAGCCCGGCCCGGTGGAGCCGCAGAGCCGTACCGGTGGCCAGATCGCCTGCGCCGCGAATCAATACCAGCATACAAACATCCTCATTTCGTTTCGTGATTCTTTTGTAAGAATAACACTGATCTGGCCGGAGGTCAACGGTTGACGGCGGGAAAAAGCCGTGGTACACTACATCTATGAAACAGACGGAATTACACCCTGTGGTGCGGATACAGCTTTATACGGATGACAAGTGTTTCGGACCCGGCATCGCCCAGCTGTTGGAGCTGGTGGCGGAGCGGAAGTCGCTGCGGGCGGCGGCCCAGTCCATGGGCATGGCCTATTCCAAGGCGTGGACCGTGGTGCGCCGCTGCGAGGAATCGCTGGGGTACCCTCTGCTGCTGTCGTCCACCGGTGGCCGCCATGGCGGCGGCGCGGAATTGACCGACGAGGCCCGGGCCATGCTGGCAGGCTACCGGGCCTATTGCCGCGCCCTCAATGAGGCGGCGGAACGGCTGTTTCCGGACTATTTTCCCGGCTCCGGCAATCCCGACGGACAGTGACGGCGTTTGATACGCTGCAACACGCCGCCGGGGACGGGCCTGCATTGCTGAGCGCTGCCGCGGCGGCGCTCTTTTTCTTATGACGGAGGAACTTATGGTACGCATTCGACTGGCGCGGGAATCGGACATTCCCGGCATTCTGGACATCTACGGGCCGTACATTTTGAACACGCCCATCACCTTTGAATACACCGTTCCCACAACAGAGGACTTTACCAACCGGTTCCGGACCATTACCGCCGTCGGCCCCTGGCTGGTGGCCGAGGAGGACGGAACCCTGTTGGGCTATGCCTATCTGGACCGGGCCTTTGAACGGATGGCCTACCGCTGGGCCGCCGATTTGTCGGTGTATCTGCGGCCCGAGGCTGCCGGAAAGGGATTGGGCCGTGTCTTTTATATGTTGTTGGAGCGTATGGGAGCCATGCAGGGCTATCAGGTGTTGTACGGTCTGGTGACCAGCGAAAACCAGACCAGCTGCCGGTTCCATGAGGCCATGGGCTACCGGCTGACGGCGGTGCTGCCGGACTGCGGCTACAAGCTGGGCCGGTGGCACGGCGTCCACTGGTATGAAAAGCGGCTGTGTGCCCCCGGTGACCCCGGCGCGTTTCCCAAGGCCGCACCGGATATGGATTGGTCCGCCCTCTGTTTGGACGGTGTGCCCGACGGCTGGGAGGTGGCGCTGTGAATGTGACGCTGGGGATTCTGGCCCAGGTGGACGGCGGCAAAACCACTCTGTCGGAACAGCTGTTGTACCGGGGTGGGGCGCTGCGGTCCGTGGGCCGGGTGGATGACGGCGGAGCCTGTATGGACTTTACCGCCGTGGAGCGGGCCAGAGGCATCACGGTGTTTTCGGCCCAGGCCGTTTTCTCCCATGGGGACAACCGGTATTTTCTTCTGGATACGCCGGGCCACGGCGATTTCTCACCGGAAATGGAGCGGTGTCTGGCGGCGCTGGACGCGGCGATTCTGGTCATTGGCGCGTCGCTGCCCATTCCGGCCAGAACGGAACGGCTGTGGCAGCTGTTGGAGCGGCGGGGCATCCCGGTCCTCTGCTTCCTCAATAAAACCGATTTGGCCGGGGCCGACCCTGACGGCGTTTTGGAACAGCTGCACCGGTGGGGCGATGGCTTCTGTGAGTTTTGGGACGGTCTCACGGACGCGGTCCGGGAGCAGGTGGCCATGACGGACGACGCCCTGTTGGAATCGTACCTGGAGGGGACGCTGGACGACGGCGCGTGCTGGGAAGGTGCCGGGCGGGCCTTCCGGGAGCGGCGTCTGTTCCCGGTGTACCGGGGCAGCGCCTTGAAAGGGAAGGGCATCGACGAACTGTTGGACGGTCTGGACCGGCTGTGCCGGACGGACTACGACCCCAACGGCCCTCTAAACTTACTGGCCTATCAAATCCGGCGGGACAAGCAGGAGCGGGTCTGCTGCTGCAAGGTTCTGTCGGGAACATTACGGCCCCGGCAGACGGTGAACGGCGAAAAGGTCCACCAGCTGCGCCGCCAGATGGGCGGCAAATGGGAACAGATTGCCGAAGCACAGGCTGGGGAACTGGTGTCGGTGACGGGTCTTTCCGATTTGCGGGCCGGAGACCAGGCAGGGGAGACGCTGCTCCATCGGGAACCGTCGGCCCCGCCGCCCCTGCTGGTGGAGGTCCGGGCCGACGTGGCCCCCACCCGCCTGTTGGAGATTTTCCGGCAGCTGGAGGACGAGGAGCCTACCCTGGCGGTCCGGTGGAACGAGGGACTGCATCAACTCCATGTGGCCGTGGCCGGGGAGATGCAGCTGGATGTGCTGACCCAGACGGTGAAAGAGCGGTACGACCTGGATGTGACCTATGGGGAACCGGCGGTGGCCTACCGGGAGACCATCGCAAAACCGGTTCGGGGCTGCGGTCACTTTGAGCCCCTGCGCCATTATGCGGAGGTCCAGCTGTTGCTGGAGCCCAACCCCAGAGGGGCGGGCGTCACCTTTGAAAGCCGCTGTTCCACCGATGATTTGGCTTTGAACTGGCAGCGGCTCATTGAAACCCATGTGTTGGAAAAGGCCCATGTGGGGGCCATGCTGGGCGCGCCTCTGACCGATGTCCATGTGGTACTTCTGGGGGGCCGGGCCCACGACAAGCACACCGAGGGCGGCGATTTCCGTCAGGCGGTCTACCGAGCCATCCGCCACGGCTTGTTCCACGCGGAAAACCTCGTGCTGGAGCCCTGGTACCGGTTCACCATTCAGGCCGACCCGTCCACGGCGGCCAAACTGCAAACGGAGATTTCCCGCATGGGCGGCGTCTGCGACTTGCCGGAGACGGTGGGCGCCTGGACGCGGCTGACGGGCCGGTGCCCTGTGGCCCCCATGCTGCCCTTCAGCCGGGAGTTTGCCACCAAAACCCGCGGCGGCGGCAGCTTGCAGCTGGAACCGGACGGCTATGCGGTCTGTCCCGACGGCGCGGCTGTGGCAGCCGCGTCCGGCTATGACCGGGAGCGGGACACGGAGAATCCCGCCGACTCCATTTTTTGCAGCCACGGCGCGGGACATAGCGTATCCTGGCGGGAGGCGGCGAATCATATGCACGTAACAGTTCGGGAATAAAATCAGACTTCCACATTATGTGAAACGGGTCTGTTGCAGAATTCAATCTGCAACAGACCCGTTTTACGCGTAAATACAACTTAGCCGTCCTGGGCGGCTTCCTGCATGAGGGAAAGGCGGTAGACCCGCTCGCCGTTTTTGGTGTAATGGCTGTCCAGTACGCGGCAGGCTTCCTGCAAATCCCGCTTCTGAACGGCCGCCAGAATCTGTTCATGGGCCATAACCAGATTGCCGCGGGTGGGGTGGTCGATGCGGTCGGCAAAAGGGGAGTGGTTGGCGTTGTGGATGGACAGGAACATGGCGCCGTTGAGAGGCGTCAGCAGCTCCCACATCTTCACCAGCCGGTCCATCTGGCTGGCCAGTACAATCTGCCGGTGGAACCGGGTGTCGGCCATAACCTTGGGATACATGGGGTCCTGATCGGAAAAGGACCGCATTTCCGCCAGCGCGTTTTCCATGATGAACAACCCCTCGTCGCTGATGGTACAGTTACACTTTTCCAGGGCCATCTTCTCCAGATTGCCCCGGAGATAGAACACCTCATAGGCGTCCCGGGGTGACAGCAGCGCCACGGTACAGCCCCGGTTGGGCTGGTAGTCCACCAGCCCTTCCACCGCCAGCTGCTTCAGAGCGTCCCGGACGGGACCGCGGCTGATACCCAGCGTCTGGGCGATGTCTGTCTCCACCAGCTTCTCCTGGGCCCGGAGTTCGCCGTTGATGATCTGCTCCCGCAGATAGTGCAGCGCGATCTCCGCGTAGCTGCAGGGGGCGTCGGCGGCTATCTTCATATCATCAGACCTTTCTCTATCACTTTTTCTGTCTATCGGATGGGCGGGGAAGCCTCAGGCGCGGGACGCCCGCGCATAGTCCCCCAGGGCGTCGGTGATGCGTCTCATATCGGCAGGGGTGTAGCGCTGGTCGCAGGGAACGGCAACAATATGGTCGTAGATGTACGCCACGGTGTCGTGGCCCGTCAGGTCCACCACCTCGGCTTTGGGCCAATAGACGGTGGAGCGGATGTCGCGTTCCTTCAAAAATTCCTGCAGATGGGGCCGGTCGTCGGCATAGAGCACAAAGTGGCTGGGCACCGTACCTTCCGGAAGAGAAGAGAACACGGGAGAAAATCCCTGGGGCGCCTGGGGCATTCCATCCAGCAGCGCCTGGAAATTCTCCCGGCGGCGGCGGGAAATGGTCTCCAGATCCGCATAGCGCAGAATGTGCTCCGAGGTCTCGTCGCCGCTGTTGCAGTCGAAGATCCGCCGCAGCAGCATCTCACCCTCCCAGAACACGTCGCCGTCACCGGTTTCGATGGCCTTGTACCGCAGGTCCAGATGGGTGGGGTCCACCGGCAGGCAGGGCACCGCAAAGGAGCCGCCGTACTTGATGGCGAAGCCGCCGCAGGGGATGCCCATCCACTTGCGGAAGCTGCCCGCCACATAGTCGCACAGGGGGTCGATGCCGTCGGCGGACAGAATGGAATGGGTGGCGTCTTCAAAGATGGTCACGCCCCGGTCCTTGCACCGCTGGACAAAGTCGTGGTCATAGTTGGAAAAGCCGTAGTAGCCGCAGAGGGACAAAACGCTGATCTCGTCCAGCACCGCCGGGTCAAACACGCTGTGCAGCTGCCGGTCCACCTCGTAAAACCGCAGCTGGTATCCGGCTTTCAAAAAGGGAGCCAGCACCGTCTCACAGGTGTACATGGGGACGTAGGCCACCTTCCGCGTGTCGTGCCGGGCCAGATCCAGCAGGCAGCGGTAGATGCCGCAGCGGCCCGACATCATAAAAGACACGTCGCTGCCGGACGGACAAATTCTCGAAAAAAATCCATTAGCAGTGGAAAGTGCTAATTCGTTAGAAAAAATTCCTCCAATGGTGCCCATAACTCTATACCTCGCATCTCACTGTTAATTTGTCAGAAAAACCGTTCAAACACCGCATGAATGGGTGGATATTGGCCCGATTTGTTCGACACCTTTTATTATAATATGAAGTCGACGAAAAGGAAAGAGTGTTTTATAAAGAAATATATTGTTGACAATTTATTAAAAATTGTATTATAATTTCGACAACGTTATAGGGCAGCAGGAGCCGGCCGCCTGTCCGAAACGAATCCCGATCAGAAGACATGGGAGGTTGTCCAAAAAATGTTCAAGTACATCGTCAAGCGACTGCTGATGCTGATACCCGTCATCATCGGCGTCACGTTCATCGTGTTCTTTATCCTGAACCTGTCCCCCGGCGATCCGGCGGCCATCATCCTTGGCGATCAGGCCACGGCAGAGGCCCTGGAGATGAAGCGGGAAGAGCTGGGTCTGAACGATCCGCTGCTGGTTCGGTATGTCGACTATATGGTCGGCCTGGCCCACGGTGATCTGGGCCTGTCCTACCGCAACAGCATTTCGGTTTGGGATCAGGTCATCGACCGCCTGCCCAATACGGCCCTGCTGGCGGCCTGCGGCATCCTGGTGGCGCTGGTCATCGGCATCCCAATCGGCATTATATCGGCACGAAAACAGTACTCCCTATTGGATAACATATCCATGGTGGGCGCGCTGGTGGGCGTGTCCATGCCCAATTTCTGGTCGGGCCTGCTGCTGGTTATGATTTTCTCAGTTCATTTGGGATGGCTGCCATCCCAAGGCATGGGATCCGGGTTCGGCCCCCTGGTCCTGAGCCTGATTCTGCCCTCCGTGACCCTGGGTATGAACTCGGCGGCCATGGTGGCCCGTATGACCCGGTCCTCAATGCTGGAGGTCATCCGGCAGGACTACATTTCCACGGCACGGGCCAAAGGCGTCAGCGAGCGTGTCGTCACCTTCCAGCACATGCTCCGCAACGCCCTGATTCCCATTATCACCGCCGTGGGTTTGCAGTTCGGCAACCTGCTGGGCGGCGCCATGCTGGCCGAGACCGTCTTCTCCTGGCCGGGCCTGGGCCGTCTGATGGTGGAAAACATCAAGTCCAAGGATATCCCCATGGTCATGGGCTGCGTGGTGGTTATGGCCACCATGTTCACCCTGGTCAACCTGGTGGTGGATATCATCTACTCCTTTGTAGATCCCCGCATCAAATCGCAGTATAAGAAGGGACGGTGATCAGCCATGGAAAAGACCAAAACCAACACCCAACGCTCTCTGTGGCAGGACGCCTGGAGACGCTTCCGCAAAAACCGCACGGCCATGGCCGGCCTGATTTTCCTGTGTCTGCTGGTCCTGATCGCCGTCGCCACCGTGGTCATCGATGTGGTGACCCAGAAGGAATTCTACAACACCTACGTCACCAGCCAGAACCTGGTGGAACGCCTCAAGGGCCCCAGCCTGGAGCATCCCTTCGGCCAGGATGAGTACGGCCGCGATATCCTTATGCGCATGCTGTGGGGCGTCCGCTACTCCCTGTTCATGGGCGGCATCGCCATTATCTTCTCCCTGATCGTCGGCGGCGCCCTGGGCGCCCTGGCCGGTTACTACGGCAAGGTCATCGACACGGTGCTCATGCGCTTTATGGACATTCTGCTGGCCATCCCCTCTATGCTGCTGGCCACGGCCATCGTGGCCGCCCTGGGCACCAGCCTGGTCAATGTCCTCATTGCCATCGGCATCGCCTATATCCCCACCTTCGCCCGGACGGTCCGCGCCTCGGTGCTGACGGTGAAGGATCAGGAGTTTATCGAAGCGGCCCGTTCCATCGGCTGCAATGACCGGGAGATCATCTTCAAGTACATTGTCCCCAACGCCATGGCGCCCATCATCGTGCAGGCCACCCTGGGTCTGGCCGGCGCCATCCTCTCCATTGCCGGTCTGTCCTTCCTGGGCCTGGGCATCCAGCCGCCCACGCCGGAGTGGGGCGCCATGCTGTCCAACGCCCGGAACTACTTCCGCGACGCCTGGCATGTGACCGTCATCCCCGGCCTCGGCATCATGCTGACCATTCTCTCCCTGAACCTCATGGGCGACGGTCTGCGCGACGCCCTGGACCCCCGCATGAAGAACTGAGCACCCTTTGGAGACTAAGAGGAGGTACGATACCGATATGTCGGATATCTTATTGGATATTAGAGACCTGAGCATCATCTATGCGACGGATGACGGCGTCACCGAGGCCCTCAATGGCGCCTGCTTGCAGCTGCGCAAGGGCGAGTCCCTGGGGCTGGTGGGCGAGACCGGCGCGGGCAAGACGACCCTGGCCCGCGGCATCATGCGCCTGATTCCCAATCCCCCCGGAAAAATCGTTTCCGGCCAGGTGTTTTACGACGGCTGCGACATTATGGAGCTGTCGGAAAAGGAGATGCGTGCCCTCCGCGGCCGTCAGATCTCCATGATCTTCCAGGACCCCATGACATCCCTGAACCCGGTTATGACCGTGGGCGAGCAGATTCGGGAGGTCATCATCACCCACCATCCCAACCTGTCCAAGGCGGAGAGCCGGAAGCAGGCCGAGGAGATGCTGGAGATGGTGGGCATTGTGGCCAGCCGTTACGACGACTATCCCCACCAGTTTTCCGGCGGCATGAAGCAGCGCGTGGTCATCGCCATCGCATTGGCCTGCAACCCCCAGCTGCTCATTGCCGACGAGCCCACCACGGCCCTGGACGTGACCATCCAGGCCCAGGTCCTGGAGATGATCCACGGCCTGAAGGTCAAGAACAACACGGCCATGCTGCTGATCACCCACGACCTGGGCGTTGTGGCCCAGAACTGCGACACCGTGGCCATCATTTACGCCGGTGAAATCGTGGAGTACGGCACCTTGCAGCAGGTGTATAAAAACATCCTGCACCCCTACACCGAGGGCCTGTTCGGCTCCGTGCCCCGTCTGGAGACCAACAGCAAGCGTCTGGCCGCCATCGACGGCATGATGCCCGACCCCACGGCGCTGCCCAAGGGCTGCAAGTTCGCCGAGCGCTGCAAGTTCGCCACCGACCGGTGCCGTGCGGAGCTGCCGGACATGTATGAGCTGGAGGACGGCCACAAGGTGCGCTGCTTCCGGTATGAGAAGGAGGCGCAGTGATATGGCGGAAACCACCAATGAAATCCTGCGGGTGGAACATTTAAAGAAATATTTCCCCGTGCCCAACGGCATGCTCCACGCGGTGGACGACATCAGCTTTACCTTGGACCGGGGCAAGACCCTGGGCGTTGTGGGCGAGTCCGGCTGCGGCAAGTCCACCATGGGCCGCGCCATCCTGCGGCTCCATGAGCCCACCTCCGGCTCCGTGGTCTTCGACGGCCAGGACGTGGTGGCCATGAACAAGGCCCAGCTGAAAGCGCTGCGCCGCGACATGCAGATTGTCTTCCAGGACCCCTTCGCGTCCCTGAATCCCCGTATGACCGTGGGCGAGGCCATTGCGGCCCCGCTGCTGGTGCAGAAGCTGTACAGCCGCAAGGACAAGGACGGCATCCAGAAGCGCGTCCGGGAGATTATGGACATGGTGGGTCTGGCCCCGCGCCTTATCAACACCTATCCCCATGAGCTGGACGGCGGCCGCCGCCAGCGTATCGGCATCGCCCGGGCCCTGGCCCTGAAACCCAAGTTCATCGTCTGCGACGAACCGGTTTCGGCCCTGGACGTGTCCATTCAGGCGCAGATCCTCAACCTGATGCAGGATTTGCAGGACAATCTGGGATTGACCTATCTGTTCGTGACCCACGATCTGTCGGTGGTCAAATATATCTCCGACGACATTCTGGTCATGTATCTGGGCCAGATGGTGGAGAAGGCCCCGGCCGATAAGCTGTTCAGCAAGCCCATGCACCCCTATACCCAGGCGCTGCTGTCAGCCATTCCCATTCCGGACCCGGACAAGCCCATGAACCGTATCACCATGAAGGGCGAGATCACCTCGCCGGTGAACCCCGGCACCGGCTGCCGCTTTGCCAAGCGCTGCCCCTATGCCACCGAGGCCTGCACCAGCCAGGACATGGTCCTGACGGAGCCGGAACCGGACCATTTCGTCACCTGCCTGCGGGTGCAGCGGGGCGAGCTCTAATCCTTTTGTCATTGTCGTGTTTCTGCAACGCGATTGTGAACCCGGCCCCCAAGGGCCACGACAAACTGCATTTTAGGAGGAAAGAACATGAAGAAGAACCTTCTGCGGCTGGTTGCCGCGACGCTGGCTCTGTGCACCATGATGGGCATGGCCGCCTGCGGCAGCAAGGACGCCGGTACCACCGACGGAACGACCACCACCGGCGACACCGCCTCCACCGGCGGCTACAAGGACACCCTGGTCTGGGCCCAGGGCGCCGACGTGACCTCTCTGGACCCCCATCAGGGCAAGGAGACCCCCTCGGTGGAAGTGACCTGCCAGATCTTCGACACCCTGGTGACCGTGGACCCCGAGACCAATGAGATCGTGGGCCAGATCGCCGAGAGCTGGGAGCAGACCGACGACCTGACCTATGTCTTCCAGATCCGCCAGGGCATCAAGTTCCATGACGGCAGCGACCTGACCGCCGAGGACGTCAAGTTCTCCCTGGAGCGTGCCATCAACTCCGCCGCCGTCTCCTATATCGTTGACTTCATCGACACCGTCACCGTGGACGGCGACTACACCGTCACCGTCAAGACCAAGGAGCCCTACGGCCCCGCTCTGCGCAACCTGGCCATCCCCTTTGCCGCCATCGTGCCCAAGGCTGTGGTGGAGGCCGACGAGGACGCCTTCATCCTCAACCCCATCGGCTCCGGCCCCTACACCTTCGTCGAGTGGAAGCAGGGCGACCACATCACCCTCAAGGCCTTTGACGACTACTATGCCGGCAAGCCCCAGACCGAGAATCTGACCATGCGCGTCATCCCCGAGGCCTCCCAGCGTTCCATCGCCCTGGAGACCGGCGAGGTCGATCTGGCTTACGATCTGGCCGTCAACGACATCTCCCGCATCAACGAGAACGAATCCACCACCGTGTATGAGGTTCCCTCTCTGAGCTGCTGGTATATCTCCCTGAACATGAACAAGGAGCCCTTCAACAACCCCCTGGTCCGTGAGGCTCTGAGCTACGCCATCGACCGCCAGACCCTGGTGGACACCATCAATGCCGGCAGCGGCGAGCCTGCCGACTCCATCATTGCCCCCGGCGTCTTCGGCTACTACTCCACCGGCGTCCGGGAATACAACCCCGAGAAGGCCAAGGAGCTGCTGGCCGAGGCCGGTTATCCCAACGGTTTTGACTGCTCCCTGTGGGTCAACGACAACCAGTCCCGCATTGAGATGTGCCAGGCCATGCAGAACATGTTCCAGCAGGTTGGCGTCAATGTGAACCTGGAGGTTCTGGAGTTCGGCAGCTATATCAGCCGTACCACCAACGGTGAGCACGACATGGCTTACTTTGGCTGGACCACTTCCAGCGGTGACGCCGACTACACCTACTACTCCCTGGAGCACTCCTCCCAGCAGGGTGCCGCCGGTAACCGTTCCTTCATCAACGATCCCGAAGTGGACGCCCTGGTGGAAGAGGCCAGAAGCACCAGCGACGAGGCCACCCGTGAGGAGCTCTACAAGGAGCTGGCCATCAAGCTGGACAGCATCAACAACAACCTGAACATCTTCTACAGCTCCATCAACGTGGGCGCCAGCAAGAAGGTGGAAGGTTTTGTGATGGACGCCAACGGCTACCACAATCTGGATACCGTAAAGGTCGCCCAGTAATCGACCTTTGGGGCCGTCAGTACCCTTGACGGCCCCAATTTTACCGTGCATTCTCCCATTATTGAATCAGAAAGGACGAATTTTCCATGAGACTGAGCAACATGACCTGGCCCCAGGTCGAAACGTACTTCAAGAGCAACGACATGGTCCTCATCAGCATCGGCAGCATCGAGTGCCACGGCCGCCATATGCCCCTGGGCACCGACACCCTGATTCCCGACCATCTGCTGGAGAAGATTGAGCAGAGGAGCGACGTCCTCATTGCCCCCACCATTCCCTATGGCGCCTGCCAGAGCCTGTCCGATTTCCCCGGCACCATCGACATTGACTGCGACATCCTCTATCAGTTCTGCGATCAGATTTTCAAGAGCCTGTACAAGCACGGCGCCAGAAAGTTCGTCTTCCTCAACGGCCACGGCGGCAACATCAAGACCATCGAGCGTCTGGCCCTGGACTATGAAAAGAAGGGCTGCCTGGTGGCTATGCTCAACTGGTGGCTCATGGCCTGGGATCTGAACCCCGCCTGGAAGGGCGGCCACGGCGGCGGCGAGGAGACGGCGGCCATCCTGGGCATTGACCCCTCCCTGGTGGACAAGAGCGAAATCGGCGGCGAGCTGAAGTTCTACCACCTGAGCGACAACCTCAAGGCCACCGGCTTCCGTTCCGTGGAGTTCAAGGGCGTTTCCGTGGAGATTCCCAGAAGCATCACCCACGTTACCGACAGCGGCTGGATCGGGCCCGATCATCCCAACACCGCCACCGAGGAGTGGGGCCGCGAGATGCTGCAGGCTTCCGCCGACTACATCGTGGAGTTCATGGAAGAGTTCAAGAAGGTCAAGCTGGGCTGAGCCCGGAAAGGAAACGCTATGGATAAGAAAACCACTCTGGAAATGATTGCGGCCATTTCCAACGCCAACGGCGTCTCCGGCTTTGAAGACGACGTGGTGGCCGCCATCCGGCCCTATGCCGAGGGTCTGGGCGAAACCCACATGGACCGCATGCGGAACTTCTACATCCGCCGCCAGGGCAACACCGGCAGCCGTCCCGTGGTGCAGCTGGACGCCCACAGCGACGAGGTGGGCTTTATGGTCCAGGCCATCTGCCCCAACGGCACCCTGCGGATCATTCCCCTGGGCGGCTGGGTAACCCACAACATTCCCGCCCATAAGGTCTGGGTCCGCAACCGCTGGGGCAAGTACATCCCCGGCCTCACCGCCAGCAAGCCACCCCACTTCATGAGTGAGGCCGAGCGGAAGGCGCCGCTGGACATGTCCCACATCATCGTGGACGTGGGCGCCACCTCCCGGGAGGAGGCCATGGAGGTCTACGGCATCCGCATCGGCGAGCCTGTGGCCCCCGACGTGACCTTTACCTATGACGAGAACACCGACCTGATGGTGGGCAAGAGCTTTGACTGCCGTCTGGGCTGCGCCGCCATCCTCAAGACGCTTCACACCCTCCAGGGCAAGGACCTGAAGGTGGACGTGGTGGGTGCCTGCGCCGCCCAGGAAGAGGTGGGCGTCCGCGGCGCCACCGTCACGTCCCAGGTCATCAAGCCGGACATTGCCATCGTCTTTGAGGGCTGCCCCGCCGACGACACCTGTGTGGAGCCCTACATGGTCCAGACCGCCATCAAGCGCGGCCCCATGCTCCGCCATGTGGACGCCCGGATGATCACCAATCCCCGGTATCAGCGCTACGCCCTGGATCTGGCCGAACAGCTGAACATCCCCGTCCAGGAGGCCGTCCGCGCCGCCGGTTCCACCAACGGCGCCGCCATCCATCTGACGGAAAAGGCCGTGCCGGTCATCGTCATCGGTGTGCCCGTCCGCTACGCCCACACCCACTACGGCATGTCCGCCTACGCCGATTTCGACAACGCCGTGAAGCTGGCCTGCGAGATTCTCACCCGTCTGGATGCGGACACCATCGCCAACTTCTGAATCCTGCATACCTCGTTCGGGTATTGCTGCAATGGAATGAAGTCCTTTTTTATGGGACGCCGCCGCCTCCGCCGCAAGGTGGAGGCGGCTTTTTTTATGACTTCCGGCCCCATGGGCGGTGAAATTCCCTCCATTTCCTGGGGATTAGCCGCATAGGAGTGAAAAAGTATTGGACATAATACACAGAAATCTTGTATCAAAAATAGCGATAGTAAATGAATTACCAGTTTTATCATCAAAAAAGGACACTAGTCCTATAATCGCAACAGAGACCATGCTATAATCAAGCCAGAAAGAGACAACAGTCCAGTTGAATCTGCGGACCGGACGGTCCGCGACACATAAGACACGTTTCTGACACAAAAAATTAGGAGGATGAACACATGAAAAAAAGAATCCTGACCGCGCTTCTTGCCATCGCCATGCTGACGTCCATGGTTGCCTGCGGCGGCAAGGACAACAACACCCCCAGCAGTGACAATGCCGAGACCGGCGCCCAGACCGGTACGGAGACCGGTGGTGAAACCGGCGGCGAGACCGGCGGCGATACCGGCGGCGAGACCGGCGATACCGCCGCTGCCACCGACATGAACATTGCCATGGTCACCGACTCCGGCGACATCACCGACCAGAGCTTCAACCAGACCACCTATGAGTCCGCCAAGGCCTGGGCTGAGGAGAACGGCGTTCCCTTCACCTACTACAAGCCCGAGAGCGACTCCACCGAAGCCCGTAACGCCAGCGTCGATCAGGCTGTGGCCGCCGGCGCCAACGTGATTCTGCTGCCCGGCTACCTGTTCGCCGCCACCGTCGTCGATCAGGCTGAGATGTATCCCGATGTCAAGTTCATCGCCCTGGACGTGGGCGCCGGCGACATTCTGGAGAACGCCGTGGGCGAGGGCTACACCTACAACCCCGCTGATTACGACGTGACCGAGTACTACAACATCGACAACGTCTACTGCGCCACCTATCAGGAGGCTATTTCCGGTTACATGGCCGGTTACACCGCCGTCAAGCTGGGCTACAAGCACCTGGGCTTCCTGGGCGGCATGGCCGTTCCCGCCGTTACCCGCTTCGGCTACGGCTATGTGCAGGGCGCTGACGCCGCTGCCAAGGAGCTGGGCATTGAGAACGAGGTCATCGTTGAGTACGTTGTGGGCGGCCAGTTCTCCGGCGACGCCGACATTACCGCTTATATGGACACCTGGTACAGTTCCCGTGACGTAGAAGTTGTCTTTGCCTGCGGCGGCGGCATCTATACCTCCGCTGCCGAAGCCGCCCAGAAGGCCGGCGGCAAGGTCATCGGCGTTGACAGCGACCAGGCTCCTGTCATCGACGCTGCCTACGGCGACGGCATCACCGTTACCTCCGCTATGAAGGGCCTGTCCACCACCGTTAAGAACATGCTCACCTATATCAAGGACGGCCAGTGGGGCGAGCACGTGGGCAAGATCGAGAGCCTGGGCCTGATTTCCGAGACTGTGGAAGAGAACTATGTCCAGCTGCCCATCGAGTCCACCCAGTGGAGCGACACCTACACCGAAGAGGACTACCGTGCTCTGGTGAAGGATATGTATGACGGCAAGGTTACTGTCTCCGACGATATCTCCGCCATGCCTGCTACCTCCATCACTGTCAACGACTACGGCAGCATCAAGTAAATCACCGGCAACCGAAAGGGAGTGGGGCGTTCCCGCTCCCTTTTTTAAAAAGAAACCTGCACACTAACAGGGGGGTGTATGTAAAGAATGGAACAGTATGCAATCGAAATGCTGCATATCACCAAGAAATTTCCGGGCATTATCGCAAATGACGATATTACTTTACAGCTGAAAAAGGGTGAGATTCACGCACTGCTGGGCGAAAACGGCGCCGGCAAATCCACCCTGATGAGCGTTCTCTTCGGTCTCTACCAGCCGGAGGAGGGCGAAATCCGCAAGGACGGCCAGACCGTCACCATCCATGACCCCAACGACGCCAACGCCCTGGGCATCGGCATGGTGCACCAGCACTTTAAGCTGGTGGAATGCTTCAGCGTTCTGGACAACATCATCCTCGGCGCGGAGACCACCAAGGGCGGTTTCCTCCAGAAGGCCGAGGCCCGGAAAAAGGTTATGGCCCTGTCGGAGCAGTACGGCCTGTCCGTGGACCCCGACGCCATCATTGAGGATATCACCGTGGGTATGCAGCAGCGGACCGAAATCCTCAAGATGCTGTACCGGGACAATGAAATCCTGATTTTCGACGAGCCCACAGCCGTGCTGACGCCGCAGGAAATCCAGGAGCTCATGACCATCATGAAGAATCTGGCCGCCGAGGGCAAGAGCATTCTCTTCATCACCCACAAGCTGGCGGAAATTATGCAGGTGGCCGACCGCTGTACGGTCCTCCGCAAGGGCAAGTACATCGGCACCGTGGACATCAAGGATTCCACGCCGGAATCCCTGTCGGCCATGATGGTGGGCCGCGACGTCAACTTCGTCGTGGAAAAGGCACCTGTGGAGCTGGGCGACGTGGTGCTGGATGTGCAGCACATGACCGTGGCCTCCAAGCACCACAAGAACAACGCCGTCAACGATGTGTCCTTCCAGGTCCGCCGGGGCGAAATCGTCTGTATCGCCGGTATCGACGGCAACGGCCAGACGGAGCTGGTCTACGGCCTGTCCGGTTTGGAGCCCCTCAAGGGCGGCAAAATCGTGATGAACGGCACCGATATCACCCATCTGCCCATTCGCAAGCGGCTCACCAGCGGTATGAGCCACATCCCCGAGGACCGGCACAAGCACGGTCTGGTGCTGGACTACACCCTGGAGGACAACATTGTGCTCCAGCGGTATTTTGAGCCGGAGTTCACCAGCTCCCTGGGCTTCCTCAAGCGCAAGAACATCCGGTCCTACGCCGAGCGGCTCATTGAGCAGTACGACGTCCGTTCCGGTCAGGGCCCCATCACCAAGGCCCGGTCCATGTCCGGCGGCAACCAGCAGAAAGCCATCATCGCCCGGGAAATCGACAAGAATCCCGAACTCCTCATCGCCGTCCAGCCCACCCGCGGCCTGGACGTGGGCGCCATCGAGTACATCCACAAGCAGCTGGTGGCCCAGCGGGACGCCGGTAAGGGCGTGCTGCTGGTGAGCCTGGAGCTGGACGAGGTTATGAACGTGTCCGACCGGATTCTCGTCCTCTATGAAGGCGAGATCGTGGGCGAGTTCGACCCCAAGCAGGTAAGTGTGGAAGAACTGGGCCTCTACATGGCCGGTTCCAAGAGAAAGGAGGCACAGGACCGTGCAAACTGACCGCAAGAGAGAAAGCCTTCTGCGCAACAGCGGCGTTCAGACCATCATCGGCTCCCTGCTGTGCATCGCCATCGGCCTGCTCATCGGCTATGTGGTGCTGCTGATCATCAACCCCGCCGGTGCGGGCGGCGCCATTGCCGCCATCTTGAAGAACTACTTCTATTATCCCAGCCATGTGGCGGTCATGAAGTACCTGGGCACCACCCTGGTCAAGGCGTCGGCCCTGCTGGTGTGCTCCCTGTCCGTGCTCTTTGCCTGGAAGGTGGGCCTGTTCAACATCGGCGTCGCCGGTCAATATGTCATCGGCGCGGGCGCGTCCCTCTACTGCGCCCTGGGTCTGGGCCTGCCCTGGTATGTATGCCTCATCGCCGCCATGGTCTGCGCGGCTCTGGTGGGCGGCATCTCCGGCGCCCTGAAGGCCTACTTCAACGTCAACGAGGTCATCTCCTGCATCATGCTCAACTGGATCGGCCTCTATTCCGTCAACATGCTCCTGAACACCGTCAAGGAGCAAACCACCCCTTATACCAAAACACTGGAAAGCGCCAACAGCAGCGCCCTGCTGCCCAACATAGGTTTGGACAAGGTGTTTTCCAACAACGAATTTGTCACCGTGGGCATTGTCTTTGCCGTCCTGGCCGCCATCATTGTATGGGTGCTTCTGGACCGCACCAAGTTCGGCTTTGAGCTGAAGGCCACGGGTCTCAACAAGCACGCCGCCAAATACTGCGGCATGCGGGAAAAGCGCAACATCATCCTGGCTATGATGATCTCCGGCGCTCTGGCCGGTCTCGGCGCGGCAGTGTTCTTCCTCTGCGGCATCGAGCAGTGGATGGTCCAGATGACCAGCATCCCCGCCATGGGCTTTAACGGCATCGCCGCCGCGTTCCTGGGCGGCTCCCATCCCATCGGCGCCATTTTCTCCTCCTACTTCATCCAGCACATTACCAGCGGCGGCAGCTATGTGGACAAGACTATGTATGTTGCCCAGATTTCCGATCTGATTTCCGCGTTTATCATTTACCTCTGCGGCTTCGTCTTCTTCTTCAAGGGCTGGCTGGGTCGGCTCCTGGACAAGCGGGATGAAAAGCGGGCCGCGGCCCAAGAGAAAGGAGGCAAGGCCCAATGATCTTGCTGCTGCAATATACTTTGATCTTTGCCTCGGTGCTGCTGCTGGTAGCCCTGGGCGGCTGCTTCTCCGAGCATGGCGGCGTTATCAACATCGGCCTGGAGGGCATTATGGTGATGGGCGCCCTGGGCGGCGCGTTGACGATGAAATACCTGCCCGCAGATATGCCGGCGGCGGTGGTGATCCTCATCGTCATCCTGGCCTGCGCCGTGGTGGGTATGCTCTTCTCCCTGCTGCTGGGCGTGGCGGCCATCCGGTTTAACGCCGACCAAACCCTGGTCGGTACCGCTCTGAATCTGCTGGGCCCCGCCGCCGCCGTGGTGCTGGTCCGTGCCATCAACATGGCTGAGGACGCCAACAATGTCTCCTCCACTGTGGCGTATGGTACGGCGAAAAAAGCCTTTACCACCAACATCGGCAGCTTTGAGCTCAACTGGTTTATGCTGGTGGCCCTCCTGGTCCTGATTGCTTCGTATATCGTCCTCTACAAGACCCGCTTCGGCCTGCGGCTGTGCGCCTGCGGCGAGCATCCCCAGGCGGCCGACTCCGTGGGCATCAACGTCTACAAGATGCGCTATGCCGGTGTGCTGATCTCCGGCAGCCTGGGCGGCCTGGGCGGTCTGGTCTACATCACCGCCGGCGTCAGCGAGTGGAAGTTTGAAACCGGCGTGGCCGGCTTCGGCTTCCTGGCCCTGGCCGTTATGATCTTCGGCCAGTGGAAACCCATCAACATTGCGTTGGCCGCACTGCTGTTCGGCCTGTTCCGGGCACTTTCCAACGTCTACACAGGCTTTGACGCACTGGTGGCCCTGAATCTGCCCAGCACCGTTTACAACATGCTGCCCTATATCATCTCCCTGATCGTGCTGGTGTTCGTCTCCGGCAAGTCCAAGGCCCCCAAGGCCGAGGGCATCCCCTATGATAAGGGCCAACGTTAAGCAAATTTCTCATCTCTCAGCGAAAGGAGCTTTCCTTCCATGAAAAATTATTCCGAGGACGCCAGCCGTCAGTACCATATTCAGGTGGCCAGCGGCGAGATCGGCCGCTATGTGATCCTCCCCGGCGACCCCAAGCGGTGCGCCAAGATCGCCCAGTATTTCGATGACCCGGTGCTCATTGCCGACAACCGGGAGTATATCACCTACACCGGCACTCTGGACGGCGTCAAGGTCAGCGTCACTTCCACCGGCATCGGCGGCCCGTCGGCCTCCATCGCCATGGAAGAGCTCTACCGCTGCGGTGCGGATACCTTTATCCGCATCGGCACCTGCGGCGGTATGCAGCTGGACGTTAAGAGCGGCGACGTGGTGGTGGCCACCGGCGCCATCCGCATGGAGGGTACCAGCCGGGAATATGCCCCCATGGAGTTCCCCGCCATCCCCGACCTCAATGTGACCAATGCCCTGGTCAACGCCGCCCGGTCCATGGGATATCCCTTCCACACCGGTGTCGTCCAGTGCAAGGACGCCTTCTATGGCCAGCATGAGCCGGAGACCAAACCCGTCAGCTACGAGCTGATGAACAAGTGGGAAGCCTGGAAGCGTCTGGGCTGCATGGCTTCGGAGATGGAGTCGGCGGCACTGTTCATCGTCGGCAGCTATCTCCATGTGCGGGTTGGCTCCTGCTTCCTGGTGGTTGCCAACCAGGAGCGGGAAAAGATGAACCTGCCCAATCCCGTGGCCCACGACACGGATATGGCCATCCGGGTGGCCGTGGAGGCCATCCGCGACCTGATCCGCCAGGACCGGGAACAGAAATAACCGAGTAAAGGAGTTTTTTCCATGGATCATAAAGAAATCCTCCGCCATGTGGACCACACCCTGCTGACGCAGACGGCCACCTGGGATGAAATCCGCAAGATCTGCGACGACGCCGTGGAGTACGGTACCGCTTCCGTCTGCATTCCGCCCTGCTATGTGAAGGAATGCGCCGACTATCTCAAGGGCCGCATTCCCGTCTGCACCGTGGTGGGCTTCCCCAACGGCAATATGACCACCGCCGCCAAGGAGTTCGAGACCAAGGACGCGCTGGCCAACGGCGCCGAAGAGATTGACATGGTCATCAACATCGGCTGGCTCAAGGACGGCCGCTATGAGCTGGTGGAAAACGAAATCCGCACCCTCAAGGCCGCCTGCGGCAGCAAGATTCTCAAGGTCATCATTGAGACATGCCTGCTGACCGACGAGGAAAAGATCAAAATGTGCGAGCTGGTCACCAAGGCCGGCGCCGACTATATCAAGACCTCCACGGGCTTCTCCAAGGCCGGTGCCACCTTTGCCGACATTGAGTTGTTCGCCAAGCACATCGGCCCCAACGTAAAGATGAAGGCCGCCGGCGGTATTTCCTCCCTGGAGGACGCCCAGAAGTTCCTGGAACTGGGCGCCGACCGTCTGGGCACCAGCCGCATCGTAAAGCTCATCCGCCAGGAAGAGGCCACGGGCTATTGAGTGAGGGAACGCGTATGGACAAAAGCCGCATTCAGGAATTGATTCAGCGGGCCATTGAGCAGATGCGCTTTTCCTATGTGCCCTACTCCAATTTCCGGGTGGGCGCGGCGCTGCTGACCCGGGACGGCAAGATCTATACGGGCTGCAACATTGAAAACGCCGCCTATGGTCCCACCAACTGCGCCGAGCGGACGGCCTTCTTCAAGGCCGTCAGCGAGGGCGAGCGCCAGTTCGACGCCATCTGCATTGTTGGCGGTCCCGACGGTGTCCTAAAGGACTTCACGGCCCCCTGCGGCGTCTGCCGTCAGGTGATGATGGAGTTCTGCAACCCGGAGACCTTCCAGATCATTCTGGCCGTTTCTGTGGAGGACTACCGCATCTACACCCTCAAAGAGCTGCTGCCCCTGGGCTTCGGCCCGGACAACCTGGCATAACTTCCTATCGCAAAGGGGATACGCAATGAAACGATACAACCGCATTTTTACCATTGTGCTGGACTCCCTGGGCATCGGGCAGATGCCCGACGCCGCCCGTTTCGGTGACGAGGGCGCCGACACCCTGGGTCACATTCTCGACCATATGGGTACCCTGGACATGCCCAATCTGCGGAAGCTGGGTCTGCTGGACCTGCACACCGGCGGTCAGATGACCGGCACCGGCGCGCCCATGGCCCGCTGCCTGCGGCTGTCCGAGGCCAGCAACGGCAAGGACACCATGACGGGCCACTGGGAAATGATGGGCATTTTCACGGAAAAGCCCTTCCAGACCTTCACTGATACGGGTTTCCCGCCGGAGCTGATTGCCGAGCTGGAAAAGCGCTGCGGCAAACGGGTCATCGGCAACAAGAGCGCCAGCGGTACGGCCATCATCGATGAGCTGGGCCTGGAGGAAATCAACACCGGCGCTATGATTGTCTATACCTCCGCCGACTCGGTCATGCAAATCTGCGGCCACGAGGAGACCTTCGACCTGCAAAACCTGTACCGCTGCTGTGAAATCGCCCGGGAGCTGACGCTGCGGGACGAGTGGAAGGTGGGCCGCGTCATCGCCCGGCCCTATGTGGGCAACAAGCCCGGCGAATTCCGCCGCACCAGCAACCGCCACGATTACGCTTTGAAGCCCACGGCCCCCACGGCCCTCAATGTGCTGAAGGACGCCGGTCTCGATGTCATTGCCATTGGCAAAATCAACGACATTTTCTGCGGCGAGGGCGTCACGGAGTCGTTCCACTCCGACAGCTCTGTTCACGGCATGGAGCAGACCATTGAAGCGGCGGGCCGGGACTTTAAGGGCTTGTGCTTCGTGAATCTGGTGGACTTCGACGCCCAGTGGGGCCACCGGCGCAATCCGGAGGGCTACGGCCACGAGATTGAAAAGTTCGATAAAAACCTGGGTGTCCTGATGGAGAAGCTGGGGGAGGACGATCTGCTGCTGCTGACGGCGGACCACGGCAACGACCCCACATTCCGCGGCACCGACCACACCAGAGAGTATGTGCCCCTGCTGGCCTGGTCCAAGGCCATGGACCGGGGCGGTCTGCTAGAGCAGCAGAACAGCTTTGCCGTCATCGGCGCCACCATTGCCGATAACTTCGGTTTGGCCATGCCCCAAGGCTCCATCGGCACCTCGATTCTCAGCCAGCTGGGTTAACCGTCCCATTGCCCGCAGAAGGAGGGATGATCCGTGGGCTACAAAACCATCGACGAGGCCCTGCCCTTCCTCAAAGGGGTGGACCCGGACCGGCAGGCCCAGTTCCGGGAGTATTTCAAAACCGCGCCCCTGTGGCTGATGGAGTCGTTCCAGATTGAGGAGATGGAAAAAAACACCGTCTTCATTCGGGAGAACGACCCGGTGGATTATATCTACTTCGTGGGAAAAGGCATTATCGAGGCCATTGAATACCGGTTTTTCGGTATCACCTATGAATTTATGCGTTTTGACAAGGTCTACGCCATGGGCGGCATGGAGTTCATTATGGATTTGGACACCTACAAGACCACCCTGCGGACCGTCACCCGCTGCACCATGGTCAAGCTGACCCGCACCGCTTTCGAGCGGTGGATGCGCAGCGATATCCAGGCCCTCAAGCATGAGGCCTGTCTGGTGGGCGAGTACCTGCTGGAACAGGGCCGCAAGGGCCGGGCCCTGCTGTTTTTGCAGGGGTCCGACCGGCTGGCCATGCTCTTTGTGGAGCGCTATGAGCGGTACGCCAGAAACGGCGTTCTCCATGTCCGCGGCGGTCAGCAATCCCTGTCCAACGCCACCGGGCTGTGTCTCAAGACCATCAACCGCTCCATCAAAAAATTTGCCGAACAGGGATTGATCACCAAGGAGGGCACCAAGCTCTCCGTCCACCAGGAGCAATATCTGGCGCTGAAACAGATTGTGGCCAATGTGGTGGATTCTGAATAAAGAAATGAGGTTTTTTCCATGAATCCTGTCTATGAGAAGCTGATGACCTGCCTCAAGAGCGTGCAGGAAAAGGTCTCTTTCCAGCCGGAAGTGGCTCTGATTCTGGGCTCCGGCCTGGGCGATTACGCCGACGAAATCCGTGTGGAGCAGACGGTGGATTACAACACCATTGAAGGCTTCCCCGTGTCCACCGTGGCCGGTCACAAGGGCCGTTTCGTCTTCGGCTATGTGGAGAATGTGCCTGTGGTCATCATGCAGGGCCGTGTCCACTTCTATGAGGGCTATCCCATGTCCGACGTGGTTTTGCCCACCCGGCTCATGGGCCTGCTGGGCGCCAAAAAACTGATGCTGACCAATGCCGCCGGCGGCGTCAACTTCGATTTCCGGCCCGGTGACTTTATGATGATCACCGATCAGATTGCCACCAGCGTACCCAGCCCCCTGCTGGGCGCCAACCTGGAGGAGCTGGGTCCCCGGTTCCCCGATATGAGCGAGGTCTACAGCCGCCGGATGCAGGATGCCATCCGCGCCGTGTCCAAGGAGCTGGACATTCCCGTCCGCGAGGGCGTCTATCTCCAGCTGACCGGCCCCAGCTATGAGACCCCCGCTGAAATCCGGATGTGCCGGACCCTGGGCGCCGACGCCGTGGGCATGAGCACTGCCTGCGAGGCCATGGCCGCCCGCCACATGGGCATGGAGATCTGCGGTATCTCCTGCATCACCAATCTGGCCGCCGGTATGACCGAGGGCCGTCTGGACCACGCTGAGGTCCAGGAGACCGCCGACCGGGTGGCCAAGCAGTTCAAGAAGCTGGTCACCGGCGTCATTACCCACATCTGACCCCTTTGGCAGCAAAAACGAGCGCCGGCAGACGCCGGCGCTCGTTCTTTTTTCAACGGACCCCTTTCCCATGGTAAACGATACACGGGAGAAGGTTCCCCCTGGATTTACCATGACGGTTTCCCTTAGAACATAGAGAAGACTACGGTACAATTCGGAAAATACTATAAATTTCCTGCTGAAAAATTTTTACCGTGCCTTTGTAGGGAATTAGATTTTCATGGAACATTCCAACCGAATAAAAGGGTGTAAACTACCAAATAGTGGGTAACAAAGGAGAAATTTCAAAAAAACATGGCATAATGTGCAACAGTATGCTACAATGGTATGGGACAACTGAATCACTTGCTTATCATATAATATCTGATCCGCAGGCGGCACGATGTCCAATCGGCAAAGAGCGAGGAGCGTTCAAAGATGAAAGAGAGAAAACGTAACGGAATCCGATCCATCCAGACGTCTATGATATTGGTGGTCGTTCCCATTGTGATTGTGGCTATGGTGCTGCTGTCTGCCATCGGGCATCTGTCGGCAGAAAAGATCATCCGCAGCGATGCGGAACGGGAGATGACCCAGTCTTTGGAGATTGTCAACGAGTACATCAGCGGCGCATTGGCCCAGAATCAGCTGGTGGCGGAGACGCTGGCCCGGGCGGTGGAAGTTACCCACAGCCAGATGGAGGCTTTGCAGGCGGCCCAGGGTGTCACTTACGCGATGGATGAGGCCATATATCGAGAGATTCTGACGGACTTTGTCGCCGCCAATGACGATACCTTCGGCGGCGGCATCTGGTTCGAGCCCTACGCCCATCGGGCGGGCCGGGAGTATTATTCCCCCTACTGCATGCGGCAGAATGGCACGGTCCAGTATGTGGATAACTACTCTTTGGGCGACGGCGTCTACTATACGGATCAGGATTGGTACACCTCTGTCATCAACACCAACCAGAGCGCCGTGTGGTCCGCGCCCTATTACGACAGCTTCGCGAAAATTTCCATGGTGACCGCGTCGGCCCCCATCTACCAGAACGGCAAGCTGATGGGTGTGGCCACGGCGGACGTGGATTTGACCAGTATGCAGCAGATGGTGACCAATCTGGACATTGTTTACGACGGTCAGGCATTTTTGCTGGACGCCAACGGCGTCTATCTCGCCCATGAGGACAGCAATAAGCTGCTGGAGCAGAACATTGTGGAGGAGTCCAACGCGTCTCTGGCCCAGTTGGGCCGGGAGATTCTGAAGAATGGCACCGGCAGCGGTTCCTATACCCAGGACGGCAAAACGTATCTGGCCTGGTACCAGCAGATTCCCGACAACGGATGGTATATTGTTTCCGTGGCTTCCGAGGACGCGCTGATGGCCAGCACCGACGCATTGGGCACCACCCTGGCCTGGAGCTGTGTCGGTTTCTCCGTGGCGCTGTTTGTGATTCTGCTGGTGTATTTGCGCTGCCGCATTATCCGGCCCCTCAACGCATTGGACCGCACCGCCCGGCAGATTGCCGCCGGTGACCTGTCCGTATCGGTGGACCACAAGGCCAAGTATGAGTTTGGCCGGGTCAACGCCTCTCTGGAGACCATGGCGGCCCAGCTGCAGCTGTACATTGACTACATCCGGGAAACCTCTCAGGTGTTGGGCGAAATGGCCGAAGGCAACTTCGATTTCAAATTGCGGAACCAGTATACCGGTGAGTTTGCCCAGGTCCAGAAGGGAATGCTCAACACGCAGAAACGCATTTCCGACACGCTGGGTTCCATTTATACGGCGGCCAGCGAGGTCAGCGCCGGAGCGGAGCAGATGGCCAGCGGCGCACAGATACTCAGTCAGGGCGCCACGGAGCAGGCCAGCTCCATCGAACAGCTGGCGGCAGCAGTCCAGGGCGTATCCCGAGAGATTGGCGAAAACGCCCGCCGCACCGAAGAGGCCAGCAGTCACGGCCGTACTGCCGGAGAGCATTTGAACCAAAGCCGGGAAAAGATGCGGGAGCTGGTGGCGGCCATGGCGGAGATCAAGGAGACCTCCGCAGAGATTCAGGGCATCATCAAGACCATTGACGACATCGCCTTCCAGACCAACATTCTGGCACTGAATGCGGCGGTGGAGGCGGCCCGGGCCGGTATGGCCGGTAAGGGTTTCGCCGTGGTGGCCGACGAGGTGCGCAGTCTGGCCGGAAAGTCGGCGGAAGCCTCGCAGAGCACCCAGCAAATGATCGAAAAATCCATCCACGCTGTGGAAAATGGCAGCAGTCTTGCAGCCAGCGCCGAACAAATGTTGGAGGAGACGGCCCAGTATGCCAACGAGATCATCGAGACCATCGGCGGCATTGCCGGAGCTTCGGCACAGCAGGCCAAGGAGATCACCCAGATCACCCAGGGTTTGGACGAGATTTCCAGCGTTGTGCAGACCAACTCCGCCACGGCGGAGGAGAGCGCGGCGGCCAGCGAGGAATTGATGGGACAGGCCACACTCCTCAAGAACCTGACCAGACGGTTCCGTCTGGCCAACCAGCCCATGGAGGAGCCGGAGCGTGTTCCCGACAGAACCTACGATTCGCCTGCCGACAGCTACGAAAAATATTAAATGCTTCCAAACAACAGCCGGGTCTGCCGCAAGGCAGACCCGGCTGTTGTGTTGATAGCTGCCGTTTTCCGAGAAAGCACCCGGCGGAACAGATTTTTTACAAGGAACTCAGATGTCCAATGCGGCGTGGTAACCCCAGTAGACAGCATTGGTGATGGTGGATACCCGGGCAGCGTCACCGATAACCCGGACAAAGGGCGCGGTAGGCGGCTACAATATCGTCAATCATCTCGTGGGTCAGTTCACCCACCTCCACGCCGTCGGGACGGACACAGGCCGAGGGACCCCACTGGGCCAGACCGTGCTGGCGGGTCTTATCGGTCATGTAGGTGCCGGAGTACATGCCGGAGTGGGACAGCTCCACACTGGGAATGGACCCATGGCGGCGGATGGCGTCGGCGGTGTAGGTAAAGGAGGCCAGGGAGTTGAGAATGGTCGTATCCAGATGGTAGGCATGAGAGCCGTCGGTCTGGGGGTGGACCATGCATTCACTGACCGTAACCGCGCCCGCGCCGCCCTTGGCCCGCAGTTCATAAAACGCCGTGGACTTGGGACCAATGCAGCCGTCATTGGTGATGTCGGTGCCGCCCATGGGAGCCGAGAACATGCGGTTGCGGAAGGTCACCCGGCCGATGGTGATGGGTTTGCACAGATTGGGATACTTTGGAGTCATACAAGTACATCCTTTCTGGTCGAAATATCCGGTATTCGCTCGTTGGCTCCATGGTATCATGTAATTATTTACATGTCAATGAATTTGAGACGGTTTTTCGTACCGCCGGAAGAAAGTTTCCCTCTATCGGGGCTGGAAAACCGGCGATTCTACTGCCGTTCGGTTGTCAAATGGACCGTATGGCGGTACAATTTTCCCGAGGTGAAGCGTATGCAGACCATTGATAAACAGCAGTTTGGCGCCTTTGTGGCCCGGCTGCGCAAGGAGCAGGGCTGGACCCAAAAGCAGCTGGCGGAGCGGCTCTGCATTTCCGATAAAGCCGTCAGCAAATGGGAGACCGGGGCCAGTATCCCGGACACGGCCATGCTGCTGCCATTGTCGGAAACGCTGGGGGTGACCGTGACGGAGCTGCTGCTGTGCCGCCGTCAGGACCCGGCCCAGACCATGGAGCAGGAGGATGTGGAACAGGTGGTGCAGACCGCTGTCCTCTATGGCAAGGACCATCCACGGCGGGCCTGGCGGGAGAAGGGGCCCTGGCGGCTAATCTATCTGCTGGCCCTGCTGGTGGGTGCGGCGGTCATGTGGCTATGTTACAAAAGCGGTGTTCGTATGGAAGCATTGTGGGCGCCGGTGGTGCTGGGCGCCATATTCGGTGCATACTTCTGTTTTTACGTCCGGCTCCAGCTGCCGGAGCTGTATGACCGGGAGCGAATCAATCTGGTGTACGACGGCTTTTTCCGGATGCATATGGTGGGTATGGCGTTCAATAACCGCAATTGGCCCCATATTATCACCGTGGGCCGTGTCTGGTCCTGCGCCGTAATGGTGGTCCTGCCGCTGCTGGCTCTGGGTGTGACGGCTTTGGAGCCTGCCCTGTGGCTCTGGCTCCAACTGCCGGTGGTGCTGATTATTGCTCTGGGCGGCCTGTTTGTGCCCCTGTGGGTGGTGGGGAAGCGATATCAATAAAAAGAAACGGCCCGGAACGTACAAACACGTTCCGGGCCGTTGCCTATAATAGGTCAATCCAGGGCTTTGGCGGCAGCGTCCAGCTCCGCACGCTCCTTTTCCGTAAAGGTCAGCTTGAGGGGGTTGAGAATTTCATCCACCTGGTCGGCGGAGACAATGCCCTGCTGGACCACCAGCTTGCGGATGGGCACGCCGGTTTTCAGAGACTCCTTGGCCAGCTCCGCCGCCCGCTTGTAGCCGATATAGGGGCACAGGGCCGTCACCATGCCCACGCTGTGCTCCACCAATTCCAGACAGTGCTCCCGGTTGGCGGTAATGCCCAGGATGCAGTTATCCACCAGGGTTTGGATACCGCCGGCCAGGGTTTCCAGAGATTCAAACAGCTTGTAGAACAGCACCGGTTCAAAGGCGTTCAACTCCAGCTGGCCCGCTTCGGCGGCCATGGTGATGCAGGTGTCATTGCCGATGATATTGAAGGCCACCTGGCTCATGACCTCGGGAATAACCGGGTTGACCTTGCCGGGCATGATGGACGAGCCGTTCTGCTTGGCCGGGAGATTGATCTCCGAAAGGCCCGTCCGGGGGCCGCTGGACAGGAGCCGCAGATCATTGGACATCTTGGACAGCGTCACGGCACACGTCTTGATGATGCCGGACACATGGACAAAGCAGTCCAGATTTTGCGTGCCGTCGATCAGGTCCGTGGCCTGGAGCAGGGGGTATTTGGTCACTTCCCGCAGCTCCGGCACAATGCGGCTCAGATAGTCCGGCGACACGTTGATGGCCGTGCCGATGGCCGTCGCGCCCATATTGACCACGCACAAATCCGCCGCTGCCTGATGGAGCCGCCGGGCGTCCCGGGAGATGGCGCTGGCATAGGCGTGGAAGGACTGGCCCAGACGGATGGGCACGGCGTCCTGTAACTGCGTCCGGCCCATCTTCACAATGTCGTCGAACTCCACAGCCTTGCTCTCCAACGCCTCATACAGCCGGTTCAGCTGGGTGGACACCTGGGGCAGCAGAGCCAGGGCCGCCAGTTTACCGGCGGTGGGGTAGACATCGTTGGTGGACTGGGCCATATTCACATGGTCGTTGGGGTGGACAATGCTGTAATCACCCTTGACGCCGCCCAGCAGTTCAATGGCCCGATTGGCAATGACCTCGTTGGCGTTCATATTGGCCGACGTGCCCGCGCCGCCCTGGATGGCGTCCACAATAAACTGGTCGTGGAGCTTGCCGCCGATGATTTCGTCACAGGCGGTGACAATGGCCTGGGCCTTTTCCTCGTCCAGAGTTCCGGCGTGGCGGTTGGCCATAGCGGCGGCCTTTTTGATCTGGGCCAGACTGACAATCAGCAGCTTGTGCATGGGGTGGCCGGTGATGGGGAAATTCTGCTTGGCCCGCAGGGATTGGACGCCATAATAGGCGTCGGCCGGGACTTCCAGCGTGCCGATGGAGTCGGATTCCATTCTGGTATTCATAAAACGGTTCCCTCTTTCTCGTGGGTTTGTTCGGTTCTTGCCCCCAGCATACACGCTGTGGGGGCCGCCGTAAAGACC
>LBJMR02800__coassemble_387_pt1 | contig 33150 bp, 31 predicted proteins | sample LBJMR02800__metabat2_high_PE_031 | metagenome-assembled genome bin LBJMR02800 | reverse complement strand
AAGACAGCGGCCTCTCACGCCGTTAACATCGGTTCGAATCCGGTACGGGTCACCAGAATATTCCTCCTTAGCTCAGTCGGTAGAGCACATGACTGTTAATCATGGGGTCGTTGGTTCGAGCCCAACAGGGGGAGCCATTAAAATGTTACAGCTTTGGCTGATAACAGAATATAGTTGGTGTTGATTGCAGCGAGGGTCCACCTGTTCCCATTCCGAACACAGAAGTTAAGCTCGTTTGCGCCGAAAATACTTTGCGGGCGACTGCACGGGAAAATAGGTAATGCCAACACAAAAAACGAGGGTTGCGTTTGCAATCCTCGTTTTTTGCTATATTCAAAAATAAAAAGGAGCACGACGGAATGAAAAAAGGATGTCTGATCAAAGGCAGCATTATTGTTGTTGTGCTGCTGTGCATTTTGGGTTTTGCGGCTTTTATGGGTTGGCGTGTGATGTCCGACTATAATCGGGCCCTGAATGCCAATTGGGGGTTTAAGGTGCCCTGGCAATCGAAATATTTGGAGAGTTACAAGACAGACTCCGGCCCCAGCTTTCACGGGGACGGTCTTCGCTACCATGTCTATTCGTATAAATACGAAGATTTTATTGACTTGATGTTTGCATGGGCGCCGGTGGAACGGGAGACCAATTACTATGACAGCTACAGCGAGGCGGTGACAGAATGGCTCGATGACCTGGAGGTTCCAGAGGAGTACCGCCCGGAATTTGCAAATTGCAGTTATTGGTATCGCAGTAAAGCGGACAAGAGCGAAATTATTTGTCTATGGGATGCCGGCATTAATCAATTGTATATTGTGGAATCTTTCCTATAAAAAACACCATGATGATACCATGTTAAATCCCGTTGCTTGTTTGAGAAGCGGCCGATCCGTATAATGAGCGTACTGATAGCGGAAAGGAGCGCAGAAATATGATTCATGAGAATATCAAACAATTCAGAAAAGCAAAGGGAATGACCCAAGAGGAACTGGCGGTAAAATTGCATATTGTTCGACAGACCGTGTCCAAATGGGAAAAAGGCTTGTCGGTGCCGGACGCAGATGTGGTGATACAACTGGCGGACCTGCTGGGGGTATCTGTCCATCAACTGTTGGGAACGTCGGCGGATACCGATGCCTCCGCTCAGCTGTCGGAGGAACTGGCAAGGCTGAACGAACAGCTTGCCAGGAAGAACCAAAGAGAAAAACGGCTCCAACAGGCCAATCAGAAACGAGGATGGATTTTATTTAGTTCTTTTCTGGCCATGCTGGTGGCGCTGACGGTTCAAAATGAAGTGGTTTCCATTCTGTTGGTGGGAGCGTGTATTTTGGCGGCTGTCGTAGTGCTATATCGCAATCTGGCCTTGCTGACAAGTATTACAACGGAGGATATGAAGCTGGGCGTTTTGCGCACAACGACGCTCTTTAATGTGGGGGTCCTGATGGTCGGCATTCTGTTTGCTGTACTGACGGCTTCGGGTCTTGTCACAGTTTCAAAAGACGGGGAAAAACTTTTGGCGATGCTCCTGATTTCCTGCGTGATGCTGTTTGCAGGAATCGTGTCCCCCAAACTGCCGTATAACCGGTATACGGGGCTGCGGCTGCCTTGGACGGCGCAGGACGAGGACACCTGGAATCTGGCCCATAGAGTCATCGGGTATATTTCCCTGCCGGTTGTACTGCTCTATATTGCCTGTACGTTTACCGTAGAGGATTTTGAACTGGTGACGCTGGCGGCTATGGTGGTTTGGATTGGAGTGCCCGGTGTGATTTCCTATGTGTTTTATCGAAAGAAACTGTATGGGAAACTGGGAAAGTAATTGACATTTTTGAAAGTACGATAGGTGTTACCTCGCTTTATATATTTGACTTGCAAGATGATTGTGATAAAATATGGTTAAGCATTTCTGCAAAATTTATACAGATAAGAAGGGGTATCATGAAAAAACTATTATCTTTTCTGTTGGCGGCTGTGATGCTGACCAGCATAGCCCCCGTCACCTATGCGGCGGATAAGGAAGGGCCGTCTGTTCCTGGGCTGGCTGCTTTGGCGACCGACCCGATCAGTACCAACGGTCTGAATGGCAAGACCGGCAACAACAGTGACTTTGACTATTCCAAGTACGACGTGGTCATGGACATCTATGACATGGTGGAGGAAATTTCTGCCGAAGGGCATTGGTACACCTCTGTCGAAAATTTTGAGTGGCCCGACGGCACGACCATTCTGCTGACTGTAAGCCAGAACAGCGACAAGGAAATTCTGGACTATATTAACATCCCCAATGGAAAGATTGTCGATGTCTATGACTTCGGCGTGTGGACGGACGAAACCTACACCTGCTGGGCGCACTATGACACCACCGATGGTGAGACCGCCCAACCCAGCCAGCCCGTCGAACAGCCCACAGAACAGCCCGATCAGCCTAGCACCTCGGGCAATTATACCAGCAATTTTACCGATGTACAGCCTGGTGCATGGTACTATGACGCTGTCATGACCATGGCTGACAACGGCATCCTTGCCGGCTATGGCAACGGCAAGTTCGGCCCCGATGATCCGCTGACCTATCAGCAGTTGTGGACGATCCTCGACCGTATCTGCAACAATGAAGTCTTTTACGGCGACCTCTGGACTAATAATGGTCAACTTGCATGGTCTACTCATACCGTCACCCGTGGCGGCGCAGCTTGGTGCTTGGCTGGCGGCAGATGGTCTGCGCTTAACCATAAAGGCCATAGTTACTATTACATTGTCGCTCAGAATTCGAATGACAATGTAAAGAGCGGCGATTACAAACGAACCATCGACGATTTTCCAGATGGGGATGCCATCCGCATATGGTCTATTGCATTTGCCACGGATTATATGAACGATCATCCCGACGATCTGGACACCGTATCTAATATGTCCACTACGGTTCAAAAGGATATCGTCAAAGCATATAATTACGACTTCTTCAATGGCGTGGACAATGCCGGTACATTTAGCCCCGATACCCCTCTGACGCGTGCTCAGCTGTGTCAGGCGTTATACAATGCCGGAATTTACGACACCGTCGAATAATTTCTTCCCCCAGCATTCCGTCTTTGCTCCTTATGACCATATCAGTTTAAAAGCAGCCGAGAGAAAAGAGGATGCAAACCAAACGAAAAGACAGCCATATTAACACGTTTAAGGAGTTTTCATAAGTGATTAAAATACTGTTCGTATGTCACGGCAGGATTTGAGTGGAAACTCCGAAACTACGATATTTCGCGGCTTGAGAGCAGGTAACAGCCCGATTTACTACCAATTTACTACTTGAGTTTGAGCCTCGACACGATACAATAAACCTACGCCCGCAGGCGTGAGAGCGCCGGCAATCCCGACGGCTTGCGACGGCGCGTATCAACCGCTGACCCCGCCTTATGTCTGGCCCCGGCACAGCACCCAGGCCCCACCCGTGGCGGGCCACCCACGCCGCCGATACGCAATGCACACCCTCTGAACAACAAAAAAGCGGCTTGGCAGTTACCAAACCGCGAAAAACCGCTTGCATCCTGTAATAGAATCAGCTAAAATAAGGGCAAGGCGAATAATAAGGGCAGGACATGAGGAGTGCCACCTCCCCATGTCCCTATGCAGGAGATAGCGCCTCCCACACAGCAAGATAACTTGCGCCACGCTCATTATACCGATTATTTCGTTGTTTTACAAGGGTAATCTCCATGGGCTTGTGTGCTTTCGGGCTGTGCAGGGACATACATACTTGCACGGCTCTTTTGTTCGCCCCGCAGGTGCCCACGGGGGCCGGGAATGTCCCACCCCCACGGGCTGCTCTGCCGGGGAGACACGGCACACAAACCTATTTTTATAAAAGGAGAGGAAAATACATGAGAAAGACAAAGCGACTGCTGATCGCTCTGATGGCCGCTGCTCTGCTGGTCAGCATCATCCCTGCCGCCTATGCGGCTGACCCCGACGAAGAATGGGGCACCGTCAACCACGTTTACCATCCCAGCACTCCCGCAGAGACCTACACGCACACCTATGATGACGTCAATTCCAATGCATGGTATTACGACGCCGTCATGACACTCACCGAAGGCGGACTGCTCGCAGGCTACGGCAACGGCAAGTTCGGCCCCGATGACCCTCTGACACGTGCGCAGGTAAACATCATCCGCTTCAGACTGTACGGACAGAACGTGCCTGACAGCGATTGGGGCTTCGACTACAAGCCTCTGCAGGATACGAACACTGCGTCCCGTGCCTTCGCTGCCATTACATTTATGTGGCAGATTGACCGCAAGGGCGGCACGAAATTCCTGACGGAATACGAAACTGCCCTTGCGAAAGACGCAGGCTACGGACTGTGCTACAGTATCGCATCCAACGGTAAATTGACATTGGGTTCCATGTGGGGTGCCGTCTACGACAACTGGAGAGCCGCCCTCGCCGCTGGTAAAAACATCGAATACCGCGACTCCATCGACGATTTTCCTGACGCAGCGGCTATCCATCAGTGGATTGACGAAAACTATGAACTGATGGCGGCTGCACTGTCCATGTCCGGCACTAAGGAAGAACTCGTTGCCCGCTGCGAACAGTTGCTGCTCTATTCCTACAATCTGGGAATGATTGGCGGCGTCGATGACAAGGGCACATTTGCACCCGACGCTCCCTTGACCCGTGCGCAGGTCAGCCAGATGTTGTTCAACCTCGGCTGGACTTACGCAGGCGCCGCAAGTTATATGTACGGCTAATCGCCAATCCCAGCACACCCCGCTCCGGTTTCTGGAGCGGGGATTTTTATTGTCATTTTTCACAATTTTTTCTTTCAGTGGCGGTCAAAAGCCGCCTTGTCCCGCCTCGCCGCCCAGCGTACTGCCCCCGCGCCCCAAATCTGGAAATTTTAGGGATTTTCCGAAATATACGATAAATCGCCCCTTTCGGCAATCGCCCTTTTATCATAACATAAATCAGGCTTTTTTAAGACATTCTTGCGCCTAATTTATTTCTTAAAAAAGTTTCTAAAACTTGACGAATACGAATTTTTTCCGCACTTTACACGCAGAATAGTTCGTGTTATCCTGTGTGCGAAAGGAGGTGATAAGCCATGAAAGGTTTGATGCAATTTCAATCTTTTGATAGCGTGAGTTTCTTCCGCGACAAATCGTTGCAAGTTATTTCCTGCGGTCCGTTGATGGACTACGAAACCAAGCAGACCGTAGGGACAAAAATCAGTGTCGCAATCGTTGAGGACAAGACCGTATACCGCACCAAGGCGGGAGAGCAAATCAGCAATTTATTCGAGAAGCTCAACATCAAAGTACCGGGCAAAACCCTGGAACTGGCCCCCGGCACCTTGGTGGGACTGGTTTCCCCCAAGTGCGTCATCTACGGTGATTATCGTAACCAGCTTTCGGTGACCGCCGACGACGTCAAGGCCATCCCCGCCGGAAAGGAGTAAACCCCATGCGTACCTATCACCATGACGCTGCGCCGCTGGCCTATGCATCGCCCGATGTAAACCTTCTGACGCTCGGGTTGGCCGCTCTGGTGTTGGGCGGTGTGCTGGCCCTGGGATGCCACGGGCTGGCCTCCGCCGCCGATGTGCCGATTCTGGGCACGGTGGTGCGTGGGATGGGACAGGCCGCCGCCGTCGCTCTGGGCATCGGTGTCGCCGCGCTGATCGCGGCGGCGGTGGTCCATCGCTGCCAGCCTGCCAGCGCCGTGATCCGGCACAAAGTACGGCGGGCACTTTGTCACCCGCGCTACGGAAATCCCCTCCGTCTACGCGAGGGAGAGCTGCTGCCGACTGTAAAATGCAAGGACATCGACGGCGATGTATATGAGCTGACCATTGAGGCCCGGAGCGGTACGGTGGAGGCCATCACTGACGCTGCGTCGGCGATATCCACCGCTGTCAACGGGCGATATGTCCGCTATGCGGTTACCCAGACGGATGCCGGAGTTGCCCATGACAAAGTGGTTTTTCGTCTGGAGGATGTGTTGGTTGACCGCAGTTTGACATTTCACTCTGCCGAGGAAATGCAGCCTGTCAGCCCAACGCGCCTACGGGTGCAGGATGGCGCAGATATTGACTTGACCACCTCGGGTTCAATTTTATGTTCGGGCAAGACCCGAAGCGGCAAGACCACAGGCATTATTGCGCTACTTATTCAAGTCCTACTTGCTGGCCCGGACAACTACGGGAGTAAAGTCACTATTATAGACCCCAAACAGGCGGAGCTGTCACGTCTGCCCCATGTGGTGACCCTGGACGAGGACGGCGAGGCGCGGGAGATTTTGGCGGCGCTTAAACGGTTTTCTGATACCATTGTAACCCGTCAGCGCGCCTTAAATGACTTATCTGAAAATGCTGGCGATGCCGTCAAATGGTGGGATGCCGGGATGCATCCGTCTTTCCTGTTCCTGGATGAATTTGTTTCATTGAGGGCAATTCTGCCGCCAAAGTCGGCGAAAGATGACCCGAACTATTGCCTTGCCACCTTTGACAGCCTGATTAAACGCATCGTGACCATGGGCGCGTCCGCTGGCTGTTATGTCATCATCAGTATTGCGGAGGCGTCTGTGCAGGAGGGCGGCCTGCCCTCCATGCTGCGGTCAGCTATGTCCACCCGCATCCTTTTTAGACCGACACGGTCCGAGGCCCTGCTAATGTGGGACACGGTTAAGATTGACCCTCTCCCCGAGCGTGTGTATGGCCCTGGGGATGCTTGGTTTTCGTCCACTGATGGAACGCATGATGTTGTCAGCTATGTGCATTTCCCGCACATGGATTTCCCGGTGTATCGCGAACTTGGCCGGTTGTTATCTGAGTATTACGCCGACAATCCGGCATCTACTACACCGCCCGCCGCTGAGTGAAACAGTGGCGGCGGGCGGTGCCCTTGGCACCGACTGCCTGCGGGGGGCCGGGCTTGTTTTAGGCCCCCCGCTTTCCATTGCCATTTTGCCATGAAAGCGAGGTGAAACCATGAAAAAGTATCAACACATGATGTATGTGCAGAAAATTGACCATCTCCCCACGAAGGATACCGCAACATTAAAAGCCGTTATTGAGCAGAAAGTCAAACCCGAGAAATTCGCCATGATTACCCATGATAAAGAAGTAGACAAGCAGGGCAATCCAACGACCCCAGATGTCCATGTGATGCTGTCATTTCGCAACGCCCGTTATGTGTCCGCTGTTTCTAAAGTCCTGGGCGACCAGCCGCAATACATCGAGGCGTGGGACGGAAGCCATGATAACGGCTATGCCTATTTGGTACACGCAACGGCTAAAGCTCAAGCCGAAGGAAAACACCAGTATGACCCCGGTGAGGTTATCGCCAATTTCGACTATCCATCTTATCTGTTATCGTTACGAACAAAGGCCGTTCAGAAAGTCCGGCAGCAGGATATGGCCGCAAAAGACCTCATCGACGCCATGTATGTGGGAATCCTTACAAAATCAGAAGTAGAACAGCGTTTGACCGGTTCCCAACTGGGTTATTACAAAAGACAGATAGATGCTGTCTGGTCTAAAGTCCTGAGAAACCGCGCTGACGCATGGCGGCAGGAGATGCGGGAACAGGGCAAGCGAGTGACCGTCCTCTGGCTTTACGGTGGCTCTGGCACAGGCAAGAGCCGGTGGGCAAAGGCGATTGCAGCCAAGAGAGGTCAGCCCTATTATATGTCTGGTTCCAGTCGGGACATTTTTCAGGATTATTCTGGCGAACATACCATCATCCTCGATGAACTTCGGCCGAAGGTCATGGCCTATCAGGATTTGCTTCGTATCCTCGACCCATATGGACTTGATACCGAGGTCAAGGCTCCCGCCCGTTATTCGGACAAATCCCTGGCGGCTGACCTGATTATTGTAACGTCGCCTTACTCACCGTATGACTTTTGGGAGGAACAGTTTTCCACCATCGTCAAGAGCGACGGCGAGGCCCAAAAGCAGACTTTAGCCGACCAGGGACCGGACAACTTTGACCAATTGGACCGCCGTGTCACGCTGACGGTGGAGATGCAGCAGGCTACAATTGACTTGATGACCTACAACAAAACCAGCAAAATTTATACAGTATGGCACAGCCGTGTAAACCCTTATTCACAGCAGGCACAGACTGCGTCCAACACCAACACGGAAGAATTGTTCAATGCAATGTTTGATTAGCTTACATATACGCGACACGAAAGAGGCCCACTATGGAAAACACTATCCCCATCAAGGACAAGTTTTGCTTGACGATTGACGAGGCGGCTGCGTATTTCAACATCGGCGAGAAAAAACTTCGCCAGATTGTTACAGAAAACTTGCACTCGGATTTTGTTATTCAAAATGGAATCAAGTACTTAATAAAGCGGAAACGTTTTGAAATTTTTTTGGATAAAATCTCGTCAATTTAGTTGCTTAACAATAGAAAAACATAGAAGAAGAGCCGAAAGCATGATATAATACTCTTGTATCGTGCCGAGGCTCTTTTCCTATGAGAAAGGAGCGTACCAAAATGAGCGAAAAGAGACGCGACAACAGAAATCGCATACTTCGCAACGGAGAGAGCCAACGCAAAGACGGACGATATGCGTACAAATACACCGACGCCACCGGCAAGCAGCAATTTGTGTATAGCTGGAAGTTGGAAAAGACGGACAAGCTGCCCTATGGCAAGCGGGATTGCCTCTCCTTGCGGGAAAAGGAGAAGCAAATACTTCGGGACTTGGATGACCAAATCGCCCCCCGTGGCGAGGAAATGACGGTATTGGAATTGGTGCAAAAGTACATCCGGCAAAAAACAGGCGTCCGCCCCAACACAGAGGCAGGCTATCAAACCGTGGTTAACATCTTGAAAAAAGAGAAATTCGGTGGCATGAGGATTGACCGGGTGAAAACCTCCGACGCCAAGTGCTGGTTGATTCATCTGCAAAAAAACGGACGGGGATACAGCAGCATCCACTCCATTCGAGGTGTCCTTCGTCCTGCATTTCAAATGGCGGTAGACGATGATTTGATACGCAAAAATCCGTTTAATTTTCAGCTTGCAACCGTTATTGTGAATGACAGCGTGACGCGGGAGGCAATCACCCGAAAGCAGGAACGGGCGTTTTTGGAGTTCGTCCAGAATGACAAGCATTTCAGTCGCTACTACGAGGGCATTTACATCCTTTTCAAGACAGGGATGCGGATTTCTGAATTTGTAGGGCTGACCCTGGCCGACCTGGACATGGTAAACCGGACGATAACCGTTGACCATCAGTTGCAACGCACCAGCAAAATGGAGTACATCATTGAGGCCACCAAGACCACCAGCGGGACACGGAAAATCCCCATGACCGACGATGTATATGCTTGCTTTGAGCGGATTATTGCCAACCGGCAAAAGCCCAAGGTGGAACCTATCATCGGCGGCAAATGGGGATTCCTGTACCTGGACAAGAACGGGATGCCCATGGTGGCGCTCCACTGGGAAAAGTATTTCCAGCACATTTGCCAGAAGTACAACAGCATCTACAAAGTACCGATGCCCAAGGTGACCCCCCATGTCTGCCGTCACACCTACTGCTCCAATATGGCCAAAAGCGGCATGAATCCCAAGACCCTGCAATATTTGATGGGCCATTCTGACATCGGCGTGACGCTGAACACCTACACCCACATCAGCTTTGAGGACGCACAAAAGGAGTTGAAGCGGGTGGCAAACGGCGAGTAGTAAAACCGCAAAACAGGCCCCATTTTACTACTCCGTTTACTACTTTTGCCGGGGAAGATGTGCAAATTTACGCCAGGATATGCCAAGAGAGCGGCGGAAAAAGAGACTGCAAAACAGGCAAAAAGCCGGTTATATCAATACTTTCAAGGAGTTTTCGCAAGTGATTAAAATACTGTTTGTATGCCACGGCAATATTTGCCGCAGCCCCATGGCGGAATTTGTGATGAAAGACCTGGTGCGCAAGGCCGGACGGGCAGCGGAATTTTCCATTGTCTCGGCGGCCACCAGCACGGAGGAACTCGGAAATCCGGTCTATCCACCGGCCCGGCGGATGATGGCCGCCCATGGTATTGACTGCACCGGCAAGACAGCCCGGCAGCTGCGCAAGGCCGATTATGCCCAATATGACTATTTGATTGGCATGGACCAGGCCAATTTCCGCAATATGCAGCGGATGTGCGGCGGTGACCCCGATGGGAAAATTCATCTGCTGCTGGACTTCACCGACCGGCCCGGTCAGGTGGCGGACCCCTGGTATACGGGAGATTTTCAGGCCACCTGGGAGGATGTGCTGGAGGGCTGTGAGGGCCTGCTGCGCCACATTGACAACCAGTGACAACAACATTATACCCCCGGCCTGCGGACGGCAGGCCGGGGGTTCTTGCGTTTATCGGAAGTCAAAGGTGCTCAGGTGGGTGTCCCAGTCGATTTCCTTGAGGTTGCCGGGGTTGTACAGGACCATGACCACGTCGGGCTGGGTTTCGGCAATATACGTTTCCACACTGCCGTTGAAGTACCGCAGGTCCAACAGGTCCAGCTGGGCCACGCCCTGGGACAGGAAGGGGGCTACCACATTGGCAAAGGAATCCTTGATTAAAAGAATTTTTGTATCGTTGGGTGCCAGATGGTTTTCATACCGGACCACGGCGGAATCGCTGTGGGCATAGGCCGAATAGGGCGTCAGATACATATAGTTTTTCGTCTCAATGTGCTTCATATCGTAAACTACCGAAAAGTCGCCGGTCAGGTCCACCCCCAGGGCCGGGGCGTAGAACCGCAGGTCCGTGGGATAGGTGGGGTAGAGCAGTTCAATATCCTCCGGATTGGCACGGGCCAGCGTCAGCCGCTTGCCCTGGGAGCCCAGAAACCAGTCCTCATAGACCTGGGCCGTGTACTGGTCCTGTTCAAAGTACGTCAGGGGAATATCACAGCCGTACAGGTCGTTGAGCCGCTGGGCGATGACGCCGGTGGCCCAGAGACCCGTCCGGGGCTTCCAATGGCTGTCGGTGACAAAGAACAGGCTGTGGTGGTCATAGCCCGCGTTGTGGATTTCCTCCCGCATATCGATATGCGCCACGCCTTCCGCTTCCAGACCGGCCACCAGGGCGTCGGCGTTTTCATTGGAAAAGTCGCCCACTACGTTGTCGGTGTACTTGCAAATCTTATAGGGGGCCTGGGCATAGAGGAATCCGGTGCCCAGGGATTCACAATACTCTTGCAGCAGGGACACGGACCGGATATTCTCGGTCATATCCTGCTTTTCCAGCACCGTAGCGTAGTAATCGCCGGTGACCTGGGCAATGGCGTTATACTCGGGATAGGCGGTAATATTCCAACCGATTTTTTCTTGCATGGCGCTGGTCTGGGTCACCAATGTGTCATAATAGGGGAGCATTTGTTTGCAATAGTCGGTCAGCGCCGTTTCGGCTTCGGTCACGCGGTTTTCCAACTCCTGCAGGAAGGACACCCGGACGGTAGCTGACTGCTCCTGAAACGGATAGGTCAGGGACCAATCCGTGGAGCCGTCGTCGCCGGTGACCTGGACCTTGCCGCCGCCGTCACCGGCGGGGAATGCCTTTTGGGTCAGGGCGTTGTCCATGTCCAACCCCTCAATCAGAACTTCCTTGATAACGGCCCGGGCGGCGATGGAACAAAAGGCCAACAGAACAGCCACCAGAAACAGCCAGGAAATGATGGATGTGAACGGTTTTTTTGCCATGACTGCCTCCTTAGAAATTGAAGTAGATAAAGGGATTGTATGTGGTACCGACTACCGACAGCAGGGACAGGGCCGCAGCTGCCAGCAGCACCACAGCGGTTACCAAATCGGCGAGCAAGGCGGGCAGATGCCGTTTGATAAAGGGGTACACCGGCAGACAGAAGAACAGAGCCACCGGCAGGACGTATTTACAACTGCTGAGGTAGGTGAAAAAGGTCTCGTCGGTGAATCCAGCGGTGACGCGGCCGAACATCTGTCCCATATACCGTAGGGCCGCGCCGATGCTCTCAGCCCGGAACAGGACCCAGCCCAGCAGCACCATGAGCCACACATACAAATGGGAGAAAATGCCCAGTTTTTTGGCGAAGCCAAAGGTTTTCTCCGCCATCAGCAGAACAAAGTAGAACAGGCCCCAAGCTACAAAGGTCCAGTTTGCGCCGTGCCAGATGCCCGTAAGGGACCAGACCACAAAAATGTTGAATATCTGACGGCGGCGGGAGACCCGGTTGCCGCCCAGGGGAATATAGACGTAATCACGGAACCAGGAGCTCAGGGAAATGTGCCAGCGCCGCCAGAAGTCCGTAATGCTGTTGGCTACATAGGGATAGTTGAAGTTCTCCGCAAAGTGGAAGCCGAACATGCGGCCCAGGCCGATGGCCATGTCAGAATAGCCGGAGAAATCGAAGTAAATTTGCAGGGCATAGGCCACGGCGCCCAGCCAGGCCGACGCCACGGAGATGGGCAGCAGAGAAGACAAAAGAAAGGTGTTGTCGGCAATCTGGGCCATATAGTTGGCCAGCAGCAATTTTTTTGCTAAACCGAAAATAAACCGGGTCATGCCTTCGGCAAAATCGGCCCGCGTCTCCTTGCGGTGTAGAATTTCGTCGGCTATCTGCTCATAGCGGACAATGGGACCGGCAATGAGCTGGGGGAACAGGGACACGTAAAGTCCCAGCCAAAAGACGTTTTTTTGTACAGCGCTTTTGCCGTAGTACACGTCAAACAGGTAGCTCATGAGCTGGAAGGTGAAAAAGGAAATACCGATGGGCAGGGCAATGTCAATGGCGCCCGTGTCCATATGGAGCAGCAGTCCCAACTGTTGGCACAGAAAGGTTAGGTACTTGAACACCACCAGCAGCAGCACATGGAGGCCCATGCCTAAGGTGAGCCATGGTTTTTTGCGGTTTGGCGCGGCAGCGTCCATTTTTACACCCACCAGCCACGTCATAATGATGGAGAGAATCATCAAAAAGACGAAAACCGGTTCGCCCCAGGCGTAAAAAAACAGGCTGGCGGCCAATAGAATTACATTGCGGTAAGTGCGGCTGCGGGTCAGGGGATTGAAGTACAGCAGCAGCACCACCGGCAGAAAGACAAAAAGAAATTCAATCGAAGAAAATACCACGTTTGCGCCTCCCACACGGTAAAATACGGTTCTATTCTATCAGTTATGTATCAAAAAGGCAAGTCCGACGCAGCCAAAAACATACAGCCGGCCGGGGAAACCCACAGAACCCCGTGGGAATGCCGACAGAGCGTTTCATGCAATTGACGGAAAATTCTGCCGGTGTTATACTGGGAGAAATGCCGGGCATCCACGCTGCTCTTCTTGAAAAAGGGCAGGGCTGGTGGATGCCATTGCCCGAAATGAGGTGTCAATACGATGGATCAAGCCGAATTGCTGCGCTCCCTGACAGCACTGCTGGATGCGGGCCGCTGGGAGGATGCGTACATCTGGTTTCGGGAGCATCAAAACGCCTTTACCCGCCGGGAACAACGGCTGCTCCGCGCTCTGCTGCTGCGGCGGCTGTGGCACAGTCCGGTGCTGCTGGCCCTGACAACCATAGCAATACAGATTTTGTTCGGCGGCATCTTTACCAACCAGCTCCAGGACTTTTTTTCCTTTCTGGGCCGCTCCTTCCGCCCCTATATGTATGTGGCCCGAGTGGTTCCCCTGGTGGTCAATGTGGTGCTGGCTGCCATTTTGGCAGTCCAGTGCTATGAGCGGTTGGTATTCACCTCCCGCATGCTGGGACGGCGGCCGCCTTGGAGCAAAGTGGCCGGAGCGTGGCTGCTGGCTGCGGTTTTGGCGGGATGGTCGATGCAGTCGTTGGTGCCCTATGCCAAGGACCTGCCGCTGGTACTGGACAGGGCGTGGTACACCGCCAGTATTTCCCGGGAACAGGAGGAGGCAACGGCAAAAAACAATGTGCTGGTACAGATGGGCCGGGAGCCGGAGGGGCCCTATGATCCCATTCCATGGTGTTCCAATCCGCCTTGGCCCCAATTTCTGCTGCCGGTGATGTCGGACCCATATAACCGCTGGGTAGTGGACATCCATGTGGACGATGTGACCTGCCGTATAGGACAATTACAGTTTCGTATGACGGATTACAAAATGAATGCGTACCCTGTACGGGTGGACTATCTGCCCAACAGCAAATTGGTATTATGGATTTCCTGCGGAGAGGAGGGAGCATGGTGAAACGCTCTCTGATTTGTATGGGCGCAGCGGTGGCGATGGCAATGCTTCTACCGTTCTGTGCGCTGCTGGCGCCGGGAATATTGAAGGCCCTGTTTTGGAAACTGGGCAACGACCCGGCAGTGGCGGTGCTCCAGGGAGAATATTGGGGCGCGGTGGTCCGGTTGGTGCTGCTGACGGTGGGACCACTGGTTCCGGTGGCCTGTTTCCTGGCGGAGCGGATTTCCATTCGCCGGGCACGGCGGCGGCTGGAGCGCCGGGAGCCTGGGGAATTTGCCACCCAGGCGGAGCGGGAAGCGTTCTACCGCAGGGCGCGGCGTGAAGAGGTGTGGCTGCCCCGTGGCATGCCCTGGGGAATTTATGCTGTTTTATGCGGTATTGCGGTGATTCTGTTCACGAATGGCGTCATACAGACCATGCTGCCCCAACACATCCAAGAGATGGGAAGCGATTTGAGAGCCTATGAAACCGGGCAGCCTGCCGTCTATCAGGGACCGCTGGAGCGGGTGGAACGGCAGATGCGCGACGGTATGCGGGCGGTGCCGGACAACCGGTTTGTGTACTATGACTCGGATGACGATTCTCTGCGGTGCGCTGTGACGCTGCTCTATGAAACCGATCTGATGCAGCCGTCCTATACGGTGACATATCTCCCGGAGACGGGGACCATTCTTACCATCACCGACGCCGAGGGAGCGTTGCGGACCACTGGGGCGGACGTTCCGCTGCCGGTGCCGTCGGGCTGCTGGCTGTATGGGGATTTGGTTGTGCCGTATTGTGACAATGTGCCGGGATACGACACACTGACCTGGGAGCAGCAGGCGCTGTTTGACTTGCTGTACTCCGAGGTGTTTAGCGGCGGCGTGGCGTCGGGAAACCTGTCTACCCGGTCGTTTACCCTGCCATATCCGCTGGAAAAGGAGGACTTTAACGCCGTGCTGGAGCTGTACGAATCGTCGGTGATCCCGGTGGAGCGGCCAGCCTTCGGTTACCGTACCGATGACGGGCAGATGGTCCAGAAAGCATACTGTTATGGTATCCATTATTCCAAATGAATAGACGGGGAAACGACAACAGCCGGGACCGGACGTATGTGCGTCCAGCCCCGGCTGTTTTTGGTTTTATGGTACTGCAGCGGTCATCCGTTGCCAGTGGGGATAAAGGGCCGGATGGCCATGGCCACATTGGAGATGGGCATGGTCTGGAGCCACACTTTGCCGGGGCCCGTCAAAAGGGTGTTGAACAGACCCTCGCCGCCCAGCAGTTTATTCTTCAATCCCGGCACCTGCCGGATGTCCATGGAGACGGAGGGCTCAAAACCCGCCACATTGCCGGTGTCCACAATGAGCTGCTGACCGGGGGCCAGCTCGTACTCCACCAGCTCGCCGTCAATTTCGGCAAAGGCCATGCCGTGGCCGGAGAGCCGCTGCATAATAAAGCCCTCGCCGCCAAAGAACCCGGCACCCAGCTTTTTGCTGAAGTGGATGGACAGCTCTACGCCGGATTCCGATGCCAGAAAGGCGTTTTTCTGTAGAATCATCTCCCGACCGGGTCCGATTTCCAAGGGCATGATACGGCCGGGGAAGCTGGAACCAAAGGCAATGGTGCCCTGGCCCTTGGAGGTATAGATATTCTGGAAAATGCTTTCACCAGAAAACGCCCGGGAGAACATTTTGCCGAGACCGCCGCCGGACGTTTCCATCTGGATGCTGGGGGTCATCCAGACCATGGAACCCTTTTCCGTAATCATCTGTTCGCCATCCTGAAGGGAGCAGATCACGACGGGAAAGGCGCCGCCTGCCAGTTCATATTGCATGGGAATTTCTCCTCTCGTCTTTGGGATGGTTCTATCATACGATGGAATGGGGCGTTCGTCAAGACTGTAAAAAGGGAATAAAAAGCCGGAATCAGAGGGGAAAAAGCCGGTTTATTCCCATCGATGAACATACGGGTTCCATAGGTAGGACAACGGCCATCCCGTTGCCGGGATGGCCGCTGCCCTTGGAGTGTGTATGTTTGGAGGTGTATGGATTCCTATGGAAAACAATCGAATTGGGTTAGACTTTGGCGATGTCGCTGTCCTTCATGCCCAGACCGCGCATAATGTCGTCCAGGGCGGCGCGCTTCTCGGGAGCCAGAGCCGGGCACTCGTAGGAGTTCAGCAGGGCATCCATGCGCTTGTGGATGGAATCGTAGAGGGCCTGGTTGGGATCGCCCTTGGTGTTGGTGTGAACGGAAACCTGATGGTACCAGGGGTCGATACGGCAGCGCTCGTAGGTGTGATCCAGAGTGATGTACACGCCGCCTTCATCCTCAATGGCTTCCTTGATGGCGTCGAAGGCCAGAGCGTCTTCGTCGCAGGGCAGATCGGAGAAGTAGTACTTCATACGGGTAAAGGTCTCAATATCCAGCAGGAACTTCTCAAAGCTGACGGTATTGAAGGAGTGCAGGGAGCCGCAGGCGTGCATCATCAGGTTGGCGCCCTCGGAGAAGGACTCAAACATGCTCATGGCGCTCTCCACACCAGCCTGGGCCGTGAGGCCGGAGGCATCGGACATACCGCCGCCGCTGCGGCAGGCCAGACCGTACTTCTTGGCCATCAGAGCGCCGTACTTGGCCTCCTTGACAAAGCCGGGGCTGGCGTTGGAAGCCTGCATGTTCTTCATATCGCTGACGGTGGAAGCGAAGCCGTAGACCACGGGGGTACCAGGGCGGACCATCTGGGCGTAGACGTTGATACCCAGGAATTCCGCGTTGGCCTGGGACACGTTGCCGGCCAGGGAGATGGGGCCAGTCGCGCCGGCCATGTTGCCGGGGGCAATGACCAAGGGCTGGCCGTTGAGGGCACAGACGTCAATGGTGTCGATGGTGGCTTCGGTAACGCCCAAGGGGCTCAGGGGAGAGATCAGGTTGAAAGTGCAGGGGATTTCAGTGATGTCGCCGTCAAAGACAATGCGCATCATCTTCATGATGTTTTCGGCCTGGGCCTTGCCGCCGCAGACGGAGAACAGTGCCTTATCAGAACGGCAGAGGGTGGCGTAAACCATGGCCTCGGCGGAAATTTCCGCGTCAATGTCGGAGGGCTGAGCCAGAATGCCGCCGTTGATGGAGAACTCCTCGCTCTGATGAACGATGACAGCCAGCTTCAGGAAGTCGTCAAAGGTGGCGGGGCGGACGGTACCATCGGTCTCCACCACGGAGGGGCTGCCGTAACCGGGGGTCATGTAGATGTCCTCGGTGTTCATCTTCACATCGTACTTGCTGTTGCGGGCACGAACCACAAAGTCCTTCTTGGCCACAGCCAGCGCGTCCATGACCTGCTGCTCGGTGAAGTAGGCCCGGTTGCCTTCCACGCGGACACCCTTGCTGCGCAGCAACTCCAGGGCGTGCTCGGACAGGAAAGCGATACCGATTTCCTCCAGAATACGCAGGGTATTCTTGTGGATCAGCTCCACAATCTCAGCGTCGCGAATGGCCTGCTGCTCTTTTCTCGTCATGATGCGTTCCTCCTAAATGGTTGTAAATATGGGGAATAGTGAGGGTAATCACAGGGGTAATCTTGATTACTTTTTAGGGTGAAAAGGAAATACTGATACGCGGGGTACCAGTATTTCACATCGGTTACGGAGTGGTGTCCAGGGGCACGCCGGCGGGCAGAAACCGCTGGAACAGGGTATAGATCAGTCGATAGCATTCGTCGGCAGCGGACCGAATTTGGCTGTCGGTCATGGTGATGCCGGAATACTGGGTGAAAATGCCGTTGAACACGGCCACGGTCAGGCGGCTCAACAAGGCCGCGTCCTCCAGAGACAGAACACCGGCGTGGGCAGCCCGCCGCAGGCGCAGCAGTTCGCGCTCCTGCAAATTGTTGCTGAAAATAATGCTGGCGGAAAAACCGTCGAAGCGCCGCTGGACTTCGGGGAACATCTGATAATATTCGTAGACGCAGTCCTCCAGCATATCCCGGTGGTCGCTGAAAAACATCAGCTCATAATAGGGCTTGTTGCGGAAGGCTTCGTCAATAAAGCATTTCCACAGCAGCAGGTCAATCTGGATGGAGGACAAATCCTCGCGGGAGGACAGCTTGATAAATTCAATGATGTACGGTTCGAGGAACCGCACGGAAGCCAGCATAATCAAGTGTTCTTTATTTTCAAAGTGCTTATAGAGCACAGCGCTGGTGCATCCGGCCCGTTCGGCAACTTTGCGGATGGTGACGCTTTCAATGCCCTCTTGTTGTAGAATCTCACTGGTGATCTCGATATAACGGATCTTACGAAGTGGCTTCAAGGGGGTCACCACCTTTTGTAATCTTGATTACCCTCAATATATACGGTATTATTGCAAATGTCAAGTAAAAACTATCAGACGATTTTTATGCACCTTATACAGAAAGTGAACAAACAGCCGTTGTAGGCTGTTTTTTTCCAGAATAGGGATTGACAAAGAGAGCAATCTGTAGTATCTTGTAATCAGTAATTAGAACAATTCTAATTACTAAAATAAAGAAAGAAATTCAGCCGGTACCTGCCGCAGTATGGGCCATACCGGTTATAAAACAATCAAAACAGGAGGAAATTACCATGAGAAGTATCACCACATTGGATCTGCAGTATGCCCACAGATTTTACGGCTTCAAGGGTGAAGCCCAGTACCTGCACGGCCACACCGGCGTGCTGACCATCGAAGTAGAGGACACCGTGGAACCCGGCGTCAATATGGTGTTCCCCTGTAATGAGATTCAGAAAACGGCCTGGTCGGTGCTGAAGAATTTTGACCACGCGCTGATTCTCCGGGAGGATGACCCGCTGCTGCCCGCCATTCTGGACGTCTATGAGAAGCAGGGCATCCGCAACGGCGCACCCCAGAACCAGATGAAGGGCCCCGCCTTTGAGACGGAGCTGGCCAAGGCGTATCCCGAATGTCGTCTGGTGGTCACCAAGGAGACCATGACCGTGGAGGGCATGATCAAGATTGTTTACGACCTGCTGAAAGACAAGCTGAACATTGCCAAGATTACCTTCACCAGCGGCGTCAATGCGGCTTCCGCCGAGTTTGACACCCACAACCAGATTGACCGCTGCCCCCTGTGCGGCATTGCACTGAACGAAAAGGGCGTTTGCCCCAAGTGCGGCTACAAGAAAGGCTGAGTTCCCCAAATAATAACCGGGCGTACCGCTGGCGGTACGCCCGGTTTACATTATGTAATATTAGATGTGGGTTACCCGTTTTCGCAGGACGGGACGTTCGACCAATTTACCCATGGAACCGTAAATACCATCCTTGTAAACGATTGGAAACAGTGCTATACTGACAACAGGCACCAAGAAAACAGATTTATAAAATGGTACGCAAGTCCTGTGCGGCGATACCGAGATAGACCCTTGGTGGAAAAGCGCCAGACAAAAGAGCGGATGACCCAATAACCTGCGATGGAAAATACTGCTGATATGAATTGAGGAGATGTTTGTATGGATGTAAGTTTTGTTTCTACAGGTACTTTGTACCGCGATATGGCCACAAGAGGTGCAACGAGACAGTCAGGGGCTAAAAGTTTTATGCAGACAGCCTTTGACTACGACAGCTTCCGGGTTGCGTCCCCGGAGGAAGCTAAGGACATATGGGACAAGATATTGCAACAGAGCCATGATGCGCCGGAGGCGGTCGGAGGGAGCGGGACGCTGTCTAAGGAGGATATCAAAGCCCTGGCGGAAAAGTACAATGTCTCCGACATGACACAGGAGGAGTACGACGCGTTTTTGGATGACCTGTATGAGCGGGGACTCCTAACGGAAGAGGACCTGACGGCTTTGGGACATTCCGAGTATAAGGGGATGTTCCGTCGGCTGAAGCCAGAGGAAATGTGCGGCGCATACCTTGCAAATTGCGCCGATTTTCCGGCCATCGGCTGGCAGCCCGGATTTGCCCTTGGACAAAAACATGTAGATATGCTGTCCATGGCGCAGTACGAGAAGAGCTTCCAGTATTTTGATGAGGAGAAGAGTGAGTGGCTGCAATCTCCGAAAGCGGTACTGTATCAAAAGCTCTATGATGTTTTGTACGCTATGAGTATGTATCAATAAAAGCATTGGAGCGGCCTGGCTCCGCCAAGACCCTCTAAAAATAACAAAAAGCACTTTTACACCGCTGATCTACAATGACGGTGTGAAAGTGCTTTTTCTTGTGCACTCATGGCAAATAACCAGAAGTGGAGCTGGCCCTCTAACGGATGCTGGTCGAACGTCTTGTGGTGGAAAGGATAAAAAACAAAGAGTCAGCGGACGGAGCCTATACAAAAAAGAAAAGAGGCAGGAAGTAATCTGCCTCTTGGCAGACAATAACGGACTCGAACCGCTGACCGGTCTGGGGCCTTTGGCCCAGACCCCGCCTGCGGCGGGAGAGATTGAAAAGGCGAAGGGTCAGCGGACGGACCCTTACATAAAAAGAAAAGAGACAGGTATTTACCTGCCTCTTGGTGGACGATAACGGACTCGAACCGCTGACCCTTCGCACGTCAAGCGAATGCTCTACCAGCTGAGCTAATCGTCCAGCGCCCCATTATTATATCTTGGGGCTATTAAAAAGTCAATAGGTTTTTTAAAAAATTTTTACGCGGTTTTTTGCGCCAAATACAGGGCAATGAGATAGTCGGCCACAGCCCCATAGGACTGGACGCCGTCCTCCTGGTCGAAGGCTTTTAAATAGGCGTCGTTGGCCTCCTGGGCCACCTCCTGAACCTTGCCCTCATATTTGGCATAATGGGTGTTGGCGGCGGCACAGTCGGCCCGGACCTGCTCCGAGGCCGTTTCCCACACCTGGGCAGCCAACTCCCGGTCGGCACTGTGGAGGGCGTTATAGCAATAGACAAAAGCCGAGTAGGCGCCGGAATACCGGAATTCCACATTGTCCGACGCCATACAGGCAAGATACGCGCAGAAATTGGCGTCGTCCTCAGCGGCGTATCCCTGCCGGTGGGCCAGCTCATGGCACATGGTAAAGGGCAGGGAAGCGGCGTAGGTGTCAGGATTCACATTGCTTTCGCCGGTGAACGGAATAAAGATGCCGGTGATACCGGAATAGGAATACAGAGGCCAGGCGGTCAGCTTCTTAACTGTGGCTCCGGCTTCGGTAAAGCAGTCGTACTGCCGGGACAAGACGGTGTAGCCTTTGCCGGCCGATTTTGCCAGGGTGGAGAAGTCGGAAAACTGGGTGACGTTCTGACTGTCGGTTGGCATCTGGGTAGCCAGGGTGTTGGCCTGCTCCGCATACCAGAGAGCGGCCTCGTAAACCTCGTCCACCGAGTAGGGACGGGTTTCCAGTCCCATTCGCTCTCCCACCGTGGGACCGAAATGGTTCAGGCCCCACAAGGCCACAAACAGCAGCACCAGGGTGCAGACGGTCACCAAAACGCCCGACAGCCACCGGAGGACCCGCCCCCGGCGCAAGCACTCAATCAACGTATAGATGGCCCAAAGAATCAGCAACAGCGCCAGCACTTCCCACACGGCAAAGGGGACCACGCCGGTAAGCCCCGACAGAACCGACAGGGCTTTTTGGGAAAATTCCTGGTAGTAGTCAAACATGGGGGCGGGAGCCGCGGCACCGATGGCCAGCAGCAGTCCCGTCAGTACTAAAAGAATGGCGGAAAAGATAACACGGGAAATGGTTTTCATACAATACGCTCCAAAACACGAGATGGAATGTGCAGGGCGGGGGCAAGCCTCCGCCGTGTTCGGTACGGTACTGGAATGGCCGGGACAAGCCCATGTCCGACACAGTGCAACTTGCCATATGCGTACCGAAGCGGATACTTTATTCTACGGCAAAGCTATGAACAAATATACCATAAACTTCCGAAAATTAAAAGAGAAACCACCGCTTTTGGTTGACAATCCGGGGTAAGGGGATATAATGGTACTGTTATATCACCGGCGGGGCGCGTCATTGTTGCCAAGTGTCGTTCCTCAGCCGTATTACGGAGGCTTTGAAAATGCTGAAAAACACCGAAAAGACCATGGAGAAGATCGTTGCCCTGTGCAAGGGCCGCGGCTTTGTGTTCTCTGGTTCCGAGATCTACGGCGGCCTGGCCAACACCTGGGATTACGGCCCCTTGGGTGTGGAGCTGAAAAACAACGTCAAGAAGGCATGGTGGAAGAAGTTCGTTCAGGAGAACCCCTATAATGTGGGCTTGGATTCCGCCATTTTGATGAACCCCCAGACGTGGGTGGCCTCCGGCCATCTGGGCGGCTTTGCCGATCCTCTCATGGACTGCAAGGAGTGCAAGGAGCGCTTCCGCGCCGACAAGCTCATTGAGGACTGGGCGGCGGAAAACAATGTGACGTTGGAAAAGCCCATCGACGCCTTCTCCCAGGCAGAGATGAAAGACTTCATCGAATCCAACAATATTCCCTGCCCCACCTGCGGCAAGCATAATTTCACCGATATCCGTCAGTTTAATCTGATGTTCAAGACCTTCCAGGGTGTCACCGAGGACGCTAAGAACACCGTGTATCTGCGTCCTGAGACAGCCCAGGGCATTTTTGTTAATTTCCAGAACATTGTCCGTACCACCCGCCGCAAGCTGCCCTTCGGCGTGTGCCAGGTGGGCAAATCCTTCCGCAATGAGATCACCCCCGGCAACTTCACCTTCCGGACCCGAGAGTTTGAGCAGATGGAGCTGGAGTTCTTCTGCGAGCCCGGCACCGATCTGGAGTGGTTCCAGTATTGGAGAGGCTTCTGCCGCGACTGGCTGTTGAGCCTCAATATAAAAGAGGAGAATCTGCGTCTCCGCGACCACGACCCCGAGGAGTTGTGCTTCTACTCCAAGGCCACCACGGACTTTGAGTTCCTGTTCCCCTTCGGTTGGGGCGAGCTGTGGGGCGTGGCCGACCGTACCGACTACGACTTGACCCAGCACCAGACCACCTCCGGCAAAGACATGACCTATTTCAACCAGGAGAAGGGCGAGCGTTTCATCCCCTACGTGGTGGAGCCTTCCCTGGGCGCCGACCGTGTGACCTTGGCCTTCCTGGTCGAAGCCTACGACGAGGAGGTTGTGGGTCAGGACAAGAACGGCAACGACGATGTCCGTGTGGTCATGCACTTCCATCCGGCGCTGGCACCCTTCAAGGCTGCCGTCCTGCCCCTGTCCAAGAAGCTGACCCCCGCCGCCGAGGAGCTGTACCACGAGTTGCAAAAGGACTTCATGGTGGACTTCGACGACGCTGGTTCCATCGGCAAACGTTATCGCCGTGAGGACGAAATCGGCACCCCCTACTGCATCACCGTGGATTTCCAGACCGTGGGCGACGACAAGACCCCGGCGGACCACTGTGTCACCATCCGTGACCGCGACACCATGGACCAGGTGCGCGTGCCCATTGACCAGGTCAAAAACTGGCTGGCTGAGCGGGTAAAGTTCTGATTACCAGCACCCAGACCGTGTATTGATGTATCAATTAAACTCCGGGGGTATTCCGGAAGGTGATTCTGATCAGTATTGTGAGCACATTGCTCCTGTGGCTCCTGTGCCGCTGGCGGCTGCGGCGGCGCTGGACAGTGCTGGGATTGGTGCTGACGGTGGCCGTTAGTGTGGGCGCCTTTCAGCTGTGGTACCGGGATGATGAATTGTACAATCGTTTTGATAATCTGGAACTGTTTAATGAGTGGGTTCCCAAAGAAAAGGCGGCCTCCTACGGTTTTTTCTATACCTTTGTCCACTCCATTACCGACGTGCTGCTGGACCCGCCGGAGCACTATTCCAAGGAGCGGGCTCAAGAGATGCTGGACCAATATCCGGAGGGAAATATTGACACCAAGGTCAATGTGATTGCTGTTATGCTGGAGAGTTTTTCCGACCTTTCGGTGCTGGAGCCAATGGGACTCCAAGCCGACCCTTATGCAGCATTGCGGGAGATTTGGGCCGAGAGCTGCCATGGAACGTTGCTGGTGGATACCCTAGGCGGCGGCACCATCAACAGTGAGCGCAGCTTCCTGACAGGCTTTACCTATCCCCAGCCGGACTACGGCCATCCCACGGAGTCATATGTTCAATATTTTGCCCGCCAGGGCTATGTTACTGAGGGTTCCCACCCCGGCCACGACTGGTATTATGACCGGCAGAACGTCAATTGGAATCTGGGGTTTGACCAGTATTATTTTTCTGAGAACTTCTATGGCAGCCGCACCGACGCGGAATATGCCCCGGACAATGTCTTTTTCCCAGGTGTACTGGAATTGTACCAAAATCGGGACCCGGATACCCCTTACTTTGGATTCCATGTGAGCTATCAGGGCCATTCCCCCTATGTGGCTACGGAGCGTATGTATGACACGGAGTATGTGGAGCGGGGCTATCTGACGGAGGCCAGCTATCATATGGTCAATAACTACCTGGGCAGCGTGGCCGATACGGCGGAGAATGTGGCCGCCTTTACCGAATCTCTGCGGGAAGATGAGGACCCGGTGGTTCTGGTGTTCTTCGGGGACCATAAGCCCACATTGGGCAACGCCAACAGCATCTATGCGGAGTTAAATATGGACCTGAACCGCAGCAGCGACGAGGGATTCCGCAATTTCTACTCCACCCCATATTGGATTTGGATGAACGACACGGCCAAGGAGGCACTGGATACCGACCCGGCGGGACAGGGGCCCGATATCGGCCCCTATTATCTGATGGCCCAGGTCTTTCAGGTCTGCGGCTGGACGGGGCCGTCCTATTTGCAGTATCAGCAAGAGCTGCGGCAAACGCTGCCGGCCATACACGCCGAGGGAACCTACCTGGAAAACGGCGTCCGGACAAAAGAACTTTCCGTAAATTCTCAAAAACTACTGGAAAAACAGGAGATTATGGAGTATTATTTAAAACGGACCAAATACAAGTAAACGGGATTCCGCACAATCCCAAGGGCTTGCGAGTTTGGAACCGGCATCAGTATGGAGATGCCGTTGGATAACTTCTTATGGAAAAGGAAGGATCGCTATGGAAAACAAGTATCAGGCTCTGGCCGTCAACGCGACCAAAGCCCGTCTGCTGGCAGTCCAGATGGTACATGACGCTGCCTCCGGTCACCCCGGCGGCTCCCTCAGCTGCCTGGACGTGCTGACCACTCTCTACTTCCACGTTATGAAGGTGGACCCCAAGAATCCCCAGGACCCGGACCGTGACCGTTTTGTCATGTCCAAGGGCCACTGCTCTCCCGCTCTGTACCCCACGCTGGCCCTCCGTGGCTTCTTCCCTGTGGAGCGCCTGAAGGAGTTCCGCAGCATTGACGCGCATATGTCCGGCCACGTGGAAATGCACCACGTTCCCGGCGTCGATATGTCCACCGGCTCCCTGGGCCAGGGCATCTCCACCGCTGTCGGTATGGCACTGGGCGGCAAGCTCAACAACAAGGATTACCGCGTCTACTCCATTCTGGGCGACGGCGAAATTGCCGAGGGCCAGGTTTGGGAGGCCTTTATGTCCGCTGCCAAGTACAAGCTGGACAACCTGTGCGCCATCATCGACGTGAACGGTTTGCAGATCGACGGCCGTACCGCCGACGTCATGCCCTCTGAGCCTCTGGATAAGAAGTGCGAGGCCTTCGGCTGGCATGTCATTAAGATTGACGGCCACAACTACGACGAGATTGTCAAGGCCTTCGAGGAAGCTGCCGCCACCAAGGGTCAGCCCACCGTCATCCTGGCCAAGACCGTCAAGGGCAAGGGCGTGAGCTTCATGGAGAACGACGCCGGCTGGCATGGCAAGGCGCCCAACGATGAGCAGATGGCCCAGGCCAAGGCCGAGCTGGAAGCCAAACTGAAGGAACTGGAGGGCTAAATCATGGCAGAGAAAATCGCAACCCGTGCCGCCTACGGCAATGCGCTGGTAGAGCTGGCTGAGAAGTATCCTGAGCTGGTGGTGTTCGATGCCGACCTGGCGGGCGCTACCATGACCAAGGGCTTTATGAAAGCCTATCCTGACCGGTTCTTTGATATGGGCATTGCGGAGTGCAACATGGTGGGTGTGGCTGCCGGCCTGTCCACCTGCGGCAAGAAGCCCTTTGTCAATACCTTTGCCATGTTTGCTGCCGGCCGTGCCTGGGAGCAGGTCCGCAACACCGTGTGCTATCCCCGTCTGAATGTGAAGGTCATCGGCTCCCACGGCGGCCTCAGCGTCGGTGAAGACGGCGCTACCCACCAGTGCATCGAGGACTTCGCCATTATGCGCGCCATCCCCGGCATGACCGTGCTGTGCCCCTGCGATGGCAACGAAATGCGTCTGGCTACCGAAGCTCTGCTGAACTACGAGGGCCCCGCCTACATGCGTCTGGGCCGTCTGGCCGTGGAGACCGTCACCGACTCCATCGAGGGCTATACCTTCGAGATTGGCAAGGCTTCCAAGCTTGCTGAGGGCAAGGACGTGACCATCATCGCCACCGGTATGATGGTGCAGATGGCTCTGAAGGCTGCCGAGGCCCTGAAGGCCGAGGGTATCTCCGCCCGCGTGCTGGATATGCACACCATCAAGCCCCTGGATGAGGCCGCTGTTCTGGCCGCCGCCAAGGAGACCGGCTGCATCGTCACCACCGAGGAAGCCAATGTGCTGGGTGGTTTGGGCGCTGCCGTCTGCGAGTACCTGGCCGAGGCTTGCCCCGTACCCGTGGTCCGACACGGTGTCAACGATGAGTTTGGCCGTTCCGGCAAGGCTGAGAAGGTTCTGGAGGCCTATGATCTGACGCCCGAGAAGATCGCCGAGTGCGCAAAGAAGGCCATTTCTCTGAAAAAGTAAGCTGTGATATAATAAAAAGACCGTCGAACAACCGTTCGGCGGTCTTTTTCTGTACCATTCAACTTTCCATCTGGCGACCGAGAAAGGAAGCAATGGTCTGGGCCAGCTTTTGGTCATCCTCGGACAGAGGCGGCTCGTCGGCCTGGGTTACCAGGACCACACTGCCCAGGACGTCTCCCTCAGCCAGAATGGGGGCAGCGACACCGACAGTGTGATGATCAGAGCCATCCACCACGGGGACCGGCTGACCGCCGGGGGCGTATCGGTAGGATTTGCGCTGCTCCATCAACTGTTCCAGAGCGTTGGAAACCCGCTTGTCGCCCAGCTCCCGGCGATGGCCGCCGGACAGGGCAATCACGGTATCCCGGTCACTGATGGCGGCCAGATGACCGGTATTCTTGTAAATGGACTCGCAGAGCTGACCGGCAAAGTCAGACAGATCTCCCATGGGGGAGTATTTTTTAAAAATCACTTCGCCGTCTTTCTCTGTATAGATTTCCAGGGGGTCACCGTCACTGATAACATGGACATCGAAAACCTTGTCCTTCTGATGGGCGGCAGATTGGACAATACGGCACGATACGATATTTTCGATGCCGGGCTTAAAATTTACGGCTTCCTCCTGGACAGCAGACTGCAAAATGGCGTCTACGTCGGCTTGCAGCTGAATTTCCAGATGGTCCTCATAGACCTTGATGTGGTCGATGATCAATTCCAGGTCGTTGCGTTCCAGATGGTCTTTCTTCAAAATGTCTTGAAAGACTTCCATAGCCGTCCGGGCGGCCCGGTTGACCTGGATGATGGTGTTCCGCTTGTCGGCCAGCAGCTCAATCTGGTGGCTGATGCCCTCGATCTTCTTTTGCAGGTCGGATTCCAGTTCGTCGTAGGTCTCCTCCAGCAGGGCTTCCTGTTCCGGGTGTTTCATCAGGTCCCGGATGCGCTGCCGCTTGGTGACCTTTAATTCTTCCTGGAGCTCGGCCAGTACTGACGCCAGATGGTCGGCGCTCTGCTCGGTCTCGGCCACGTCCTCCTGCTCCCGTTCCAGGTCTTGATTGAGCCGTTCCAGCATATCTGCGGAATGATCCATAACCCGCCGGATGTAAAGTTTCAACAGCTCATCCAGCTTATCCACTCGAATGTGGTGGGAGGTGCAGCCTGCCCGGCCCCGGCGGTGGTAAGTGCCACAGGTGTAGGCTGGTTTCAAATCGCTGCGGCTCATGGCAAACATGGGCGCGCCGCAGTCGCCGCAGGTGAGAAAGCCGGAGTATACATTGTCATACTTCTTGATGCCCCGATAGTTGGATGTGCTGCGCTTCTCCCGCAGGGCCCGGGTGGTGGCAAAGGTGCGATAGTCCAGAATGGGTTGGTGGTGGCGCTCAATGACAATCTGTTCGGCTTCATCCTGCCGGACGTCCTTGCCGTTGATCTTCTTTCGTGTGTACTTGCTCTGACGCAGGGTACCAATGTAAAAATCATTGTCCAGAATGCCTTGCACCGTGACGATAGCCCACGCAGATTTGACGGTGCGCCGGTATTCGGCTCCGGCGGCTTCTTTCCGGTCACGCTCAGCCATCCGGGGGGTAGGGATGCCCTGTTCCGTGAGATAGTTGGCGATCTTTTTGTAACCCCAGCCCTCCTCGTTGTAGAGACGGAAAATGGTACGGACAATGTCGGCCTCTGTGGGGACAATCTCAAATTCCTGACGCTGGTTAATGAGATAGCCATAGGGGGCGGCACAAATCCATTTGCCGTCGGCCTGCCGCCGCTTAATGACATTCCGCACTTTTTTGCTGGTGTCTGTGACGGGCATTTCGTTGATGAGGAATTGAAACTGGATTTTCAGCCAGTCATCATCATTGGGGAAGTCAATGCCGTCACCGATGGAAATAATCCGTACACCGGCATCCCGCAGATCTTCCAGTTCTACCAGACCGCGGCTGTTGCGGCGGGAAAAACGGGAGAAATCCTTGATGATGAGAATGTCATATTGATGGGTCATCAACCCGTTCCGCATGGTCTGGTAGCCCTCGCGTTGCTCAAAGGTGTAGCCGGAGCGGTCCCGGTCCTCATAGAAGGTGAGGGTACTGCCGGGGAATTTCTGCTTTACAAAGTCCTGAATGATCGCTTTCTGGTTTTCAATGGATACGTTGTCCCGGTCCAGTTCATCGTCTACAGAAATACGGCAGTAGCCTGCAATATCAAATGTTTCAATCACGGATTCCCACCGCCTTTCAGATAGTGCTCCATGGCACGGTCAAACTCGGAGACGTAGTCTGCATCCTGTTTTTTGCGGAATTCCGCGTAGATGTCGCTAACCTTTTTTACTGCTGCTTCCCGGGAGACATGGCCTTTGCCCTCCAGCACCTTGCGCCGGTTGTTGGTCAAAAACCGGTCCGTCTCATTCAGCCAGTCCTGCATGCTCATGAGCTGCTCATCCTCGGCCATAAGCTCAGCGTAGTCGATAAACATGGTCACCAGCCGATTGAGCCGGGAAAGCTCTTTCTCGTTGAGGTAATTTTTAGCCACCAGGGTGTCGCTTTTCAGAATTTTTCCGCCCGGCGCACCCTTCCAGGTGGTCAGGCCCATGGTGGGGCTGTCCAGGGTGGCCCGTTCCGCAATCAGTTCCGCCGCCGTCTTGCCGGTGACAGCAAAGTGGAGCTTGTTCTGCACAAAGGCATAGAATGCCTTTGTGGTGTCGCTGTTTTTGTCGTAGTCGTAGCTGCATTGCTCAAACACGTCCGCGATCTTCTGATAGGCCCGGCGCTCGCTGGCCCGAATTTCCCGGATGCGCTCCAACAGCTCGTCAAAGTAGTCCCGGCCGAACGGTTTCCCGTTTTTTAGCATGTCATCATTGAGGACGAAGCCCTTGGTGATGTACTCTTTCAGCGTTTTTGTGGCCCACTGACGGAAGCGGGTGGCCTTTTTGGAGTTCACACGGTATCCTACAGCAATAATGGCATCCAGATTGTAGTGCTCCAAGGTGCGGCGAACCTGTCGGGAACCTTCCTGACGAACTACTAAGAATTTCTTAGCAGTTGCCTCTGGTGCCAGTTCTTCCTCCGCGTAAATATTCTTCAAATGCTGAATGATATTTTCTGTAGAGCACGCAAACAGCTCAGCCATGCCCTTCTGTGTCAGCCAGAACGTTTCCTCCCGAAACACCACACTGACAAATGCCTTCTCACCATCATTGTTATAGAGCAGGATTTCGCCCTGCTGCATAGGAACGGATTCCATAAATACCTCCCTATCAATAAAAGAATTAAACTATATCATAATTACAGATAACATTGTAACTCTGTTTTTAATAAAAGGCAAGTGTCAATAAATGCAGGGAGGACAGCGGGTGGCTGCCCTCCCTGTGGTTTATGTGACCATGGGCGAAGAGAACTCTTTCCGGGCCTGAACTTCCTGCTCCGCCAGACGGCGGCGGTTATAGAGCAGCAGATCTCGGGTTTGCTGGTATAGGTCGGATTCTCCAGATAAAAAAACCGCAATCAGATAGTTCTGCGCCTTGTACTGCTGATAAATGGGTTTCAATGATTCCTGAAAAGCTGTGTCATTTTTTTCTGTTCGGGTGAGCCACAGCTCGACAAGTTTACGCTCTTTTTGTACGTGCATGTGCAATGGGCCATCATCTCCTTGCCAATAGTTTCCTCTATCTCGTTAAAAGTTATACACCGTTAGGATCAAATCACAGCAGATCAATCACTGGCTAACGGAATAGGAACTGTTTCCGGGTTCAACGCTCTCGTCCTCGCGTTCTCTGCTGTACCGGATTTCCAATGCCAGCTGGTGAATGCGTTTTTGAATTTCAGGTACGGAGTACCCTTCGCCCAAATGATACAGCCGCACGGGTTTCTTGCTGCCGATGGCACGGATGGTGGGATACTTTCGGTTGGGCGCACAGTCCAGCACATAGCCCCGCCGGATGAGGCTTTTGAGAAAGTAGTCAAAGTCGCTGCTGACACCAATGCACTCGTCAATGGTCTGCCGCATGAGGTTATACCGGGTCGGCTCGCCCTGTTTTTCGGTAAAGTAGAGACTGCGGTCCGTTTTGCCTTTGGGATGTTCAATCACTGTTAGATTGTGTTCCCGGCACAGTGCATCAGAGATCTCCCGCATGTGGTAAAATGCCCGCTTATCGCAGTTGAACTTCTGGCCGTCCTTGTAACTGACCGAGTTGATGACCAGGTGATTATGGTAAGTACTGGTATTGAAATGGGTGGCGATCAGCACCTGGAATCGGTCCCCTCACATCCGTCTGGCCAACTCCACACCTAACTGGTGGCACAATTCCGGAGACACTTCACCTGTTTTGAAACTCTGAACACAGTGGTAGGCCAGGTTGCCGCCGGTCTTATTGAAGTGGCGTTTGACATACTGCATATCCTCATAGGCATGGTCACGACAGCAATGGAGCGTCGTAACATACATAGTCTTCTCCGGGCTGCTGGTAACCTTCTCGCCGTTCTGCGCATAATGGAGTACCTGCTGCATATCGGAGAACTCGGTTTTTTCTGTCATCTGCCATAGATGATTTCTGGCAAATCAACGTTCCTCTGCGTCCATTACAAAGGTATCCAGGGCCATCTGTGCCCCCAGGCGGAAACCACATACAAAGCTGTCCAGATCACTCCGGGCGTTCAACTCGCCCCAGGCATCTGTGTACTGCTGAAACAGGCTCAGCTGTGGTGCTGGCACAGTGTTTGTTCCAACTGGCTCATGGTATTCTGCACCCGCTTCATACTGCGCGGGTGAATGCTCTCCCGGCTCTGGGGATCGATATTGCCGTAAAAAAACTGTTCTACAAATCCCATAGTTTTCGCAACTCCATTTTGTATGTTTTGTATATGTGTGACGGTTGTGACACTTGTGACGCTTGTAGGGGTACCCCCTATTAACCGTCACAACCGTCACAAGTGTCACACCGGTTGGATTTCCAACGTCAATGTGATGCTGCTGCCGTGGCGGGTGCGTTGGTGTTCGTAGTGGATATTGTGGTGCTGTGCCAACCGGGATGCACACACATTGAGCTGTCGGACAATACCGCTGGGGGAATACGGCTCTCCCAGCAGGTCTGCCAACTGAGTAGCAGACCCCTGCCAGACTGGTTCCTCTACAGAAAGCATGGCGATAATCTGTTCCATCAATGGATTGGGCGGTTCTCTCCATGGCTCCTGTTCTACGCGGTCCAGTTCCCATGTCAGCCGTTCTTCATTGCGGATTAGATGCAGCCCTTGGTCTGGCTGATCCCGTCCTACAACTTCCAAGATAGCTTTTCGAACGGTGCGTTTTTCTTTGTGGAGCAGCAAAGCACCATCGGCACAGCCCAGCAGTCCTGTAGTAGTATCGGACTTTGTTTTTGTCATACCGGTACATTTTGCGGCGCTTTGTAATGTGAAACTGAGGCGACAGGAACCGATAGCTCGATTCTACCAAGCATTGAAACGGCAAATTAAATTTCTGTAGTGCATAGTATCGGGACAGGATACTGTCATGATTTTCGTCCTTTCCATACATCACCCGGTCCAGCAGAGGGGTCAACTTCTGCTGACAATCGTGGAGCTGATGCAAAATCTGCGCCACAAACCGAAGCCATTCCCTGAGATAATCGGGATGCACCCAGCACTGGCTGTCTGATTCCGATGGTTTATCAATCAGTTCCATATACTCCAGGCACGCTGATTGTAGTTTTCTTTGCATCTCTGGTGACAGGTCATACATGGGATCTGGCTGTAATGCCACAAGAAGGTGATTGTGAAACTGCTGCTCCACCAACAGATTTAGTAAGGGATGCTGGGGCGACAGTTCCGATTTTAGATGCCAGTACCACTCTGCCACTTTCCTGGCATAGCCTATCTGCCATTGTTCTATGTAGTCCTGGTCGCCAGATTCCGGTGGAATGGTGTCTCCTTCCTCCCAGAGCGGCTCTGCCAGTGTTTGATATCCGAGCCAATCCACATCCAGAAATACAATCAGCCATAGCCCCATGGCTGCCTCGGCTACGTCAAAGTTATTTTCGTATATATATTCTCGACCGTTTTCCAAACTCATTTCATAATATGGCATCGAAACTTGTCCTTTCTGTTCTATGATATCTCTATTTTTTCATGGAAAGAGATTTGTCAAGGGTGTGTGCAGATTGTCACCGTAACGGGCCAGTAGGGCCGTAATTTCGGGCCAGTCA
>LBJMR02800__coassemble_330_pt1 | contig 39648 bp, 36 predicted proteins | sample LBJMR02800__metabat2_high_PE_031 | metagenome-assembled genome bin LBJMR02800 | reverse complement strand
CCGGCAAAGCCGAAGGCCGCCGTCCCCACCCCAAAGCGGGTGGCGGACGGCGGCCTTTTTGTTAAAGTAATCGTGAAAAGTGAAGCGTGAAAAAGTGTCACACCGCATCCCCATGCGGGGCCGTCAGGGATGCCGGTCCCTACGGTGAGGATGTTCGGCGGTGCACACCAACGGCGGGCCACATAGAGCCCGCTTTGATTTTTAAAATCAGTCTTTTCGTTCTTTTGGTGTTGGCGGCCGAGTAAATTGAACCAAATGTTCCTGGACTGCTCCAAATTTCAGATAGTTTTCCCGCGCTTCCAACAAGGTCATTCCGCCATTTTCATCGCTTGCTTCATCGGGCCTGTTGAGAAACACATCATTCTCCCAAAAACAGACCGGGCAGATAAAAGCGATTGCACAGTCCGGCGGAACTGAAAACGTATTGTTTCCGCAACATGGGCATTGGTACATTGTACTCCTCCCTTTCCACCAAACATATCGTTGGTATCTTCTGTATTATGACCGCAGGGCAGGCAGTCCGTATGTACGAAACAGCGGTGCCGGTCACTCCTGGATATGAATATTGATGCCGTTCACCTCCACGGAGTCATCGGCCCGGACCAAAATATACTTGGCGCCATTGATGACGCGGGTCTCCACCAAATCCTTCCGCTCAGGGTTGACCTTAATGGTCACATCCGGGGTACTGACCTGCATTTGCTTGGCGTCAATGAGATTGGCGGGGCTGAGAATGGCGTCTGCGCCGAATTCATCGTCAAAGCGTTTATCAAAGCTCTCCAGCTCCGCCTGCTCCACTCCGCAGGATTCCAAAACCTGCTCCACCTGCTGCTTGGTCAGCACCAGGGGTTCCGGGTCGTGGTTGGCCTTGTGGTCGGCAATCAGGTCGCTGAGATGGCTGTGCATGGTCTGCACCACATCGTAGCTGCACGACTCCTCTAAGGAATCCGACAGCATCAGCTGGAAGGTCTCCTTCTGGTCGGCGGCAGCCATGGGCGGCTCTGTGCGGAATATGGCCTCAATAAAATCCTCATGGACATTGTCGGCGCTGCGGGTGTAATAGAGGGCATTATACAGGTTGGTGCTGCGGCTGTCGAAGGCCGGGAAGAGGAATCCCAACTCCGGCGCGGCCACCACAAAGTCCTGGGTCTGGAGGTGGAAGGTCTGCTCGTGGGCGTCAAAGCACAGGTTGGGCTTGGTCAGCTTCACCGGGCAGATACTACACACAATGTAGGAAAATTGCGTGTCGGAGCCGTCGGCCATATGGCCTCCGTCCCGTCCCTTATAGGGCACGTCGTAGACGTCGTGGGCCAGGAGAATGACGTAATTGGTCTCCATTGCCAGGGATTGGACCACTGTCTCAAAAAACTGGTCCAGCACCGACTCATTCTTGAGGCCCGAGTCCCGCAGATTCATCAAAAGACGGTGCTCGTCGCTGTCGGCCACCTGGGCCGTCTGGAATGTAATATCCAGCAGATTCTTGCCCTGGCCGCCGGAAAGGGAGCGTTTCAGCAGGGCCATGTACTTTTCCCGCTCGTTTTCTGTGGCCGTGGCTACCGGCTGATCAAAGCGGGCGATGATCTCCCGGTTGTCGCTGACATAGCAGCCGGCAATGTGGGTGATGTTGGTCCGGTCGGGGCGGAACCGCCGCCGGATCTCAGAAATTTCCTTATCGGTCATGGTATGCACTCCTGTTCTTTCAAATCTCCCCTAGTATATCACAAATATCCTGCAATTTGTAGCATTTTTCCCATTCCTATCACCTTGCATCCCGTGCCGGGATTTGATATAATGTGCCCAAACTGTCCACAGTGTGACTGGCGAGGAGAGATCAGCTATGGAATTAGAAAAAGCGTGGGCGCGGGCGGTGGAATTCCACGGCTGTGCCTGTCCGGCTCTGGCCATCGGTGCAAGGGCCACAGCTTATATCATGGAGCAGTTCGGCCTGGAGGAAGGCCCCTGCGATGTGGTGTGTACGGCGGAGAGTTTTTCCTGCGCCATTGACGCCATCCAATCGGTGCTGGGCTGCACCATTGGCAACGGAAAGCTGCGGGTTCAGAGCCGCCGCCGCATGGCCTTTCGTTTCTGCGACCCCCGGACGGACCGAAGCATTCATCTGGCCCTGCGGCCCTGGCTGCGGGACCGGCCGGGCCTGACGGAAAAGCTCCTGGCCATGCCCCTGGAAAAGCTGTTCCAGGTCACCGAGGGCAACGAGGTGCCGGAAAAGGCCCCCAACTGCATTTTATCCTCGGCCTGTATGGTCCGCAATCCCCGCCCCGTGGTCACCCCCACGGTGCTGCCCGTCGATGACCTCTACGACAGCGACGGCGACCGGGATTGGTAAAACTGCTGCATGCCTGTGCAAAGGGCGCGTCCTCCGGGACGCGCCCTTTTTGCGTCAACCGCGCCGGGTGGACACAACAAAACCATGGGAAATTCCACGGTTTTCGCGCAAACGTCCGCTCTATGCGGACATTTGCGTGTCCAATTTTGGGGTATGAACAATCTATTAGTATTTGTAATACTGGTATGAATAAACAAAATAGAACGTTTTTACTTGTGCATTTTGTTGAAAATGTGCAAGAACATTTGGTAAATCCATATTCACTATTTGCATTGACTTTACAGAGGAAAAAGCATAGAATGAAGTCACGAAATTCGATGTACCACAATTTTTTGTGGGAAATCACCGGAAAAGACGGGCCAAAACCGAGGTCGGTCCCGTTTTTTTACCCGCACCGCTTTCGTAATCTAATGCAAAAGGAGAAAATGAAAATGAAGAAGATCCTCTGCCTTCTGCTGGCCATGACCATGACCTTCGGCTGCCTCACCGCCTGCGGCAGCAAAGACACCAGCGAGCCCGCCGCTGACGGCGCTGCCACCGGCGGCGACACCGCCGATACCGGCAGCTCCGAATCCATTGAGGGCGCGTTCAAGCTGGGCGCGGTGGGTCCCCTGACCGGCGACGCCGCCATTTACGGCCAGGCCGTTGTCAACGGCGCACAGATTGCCGTGGACGAGATCAACGCCAGCGACAGCACCGTCAAGTTCGAGCTGAACAAGCAGGATGACGAGGCCGACGGCGAGAAGTCCAAGAACGCTTACAACAATCTGATGGACTGGGGTATGCAGATTTTGGTTGGTCCCACCACCTCCGGCGCCGCCACGGCTGTGGCCGCTCAGGTCTACACCGACCGGACCTTTATGATCACCCCCTCCGGTTCCTCCACCGACGTCATTGACGGCAAGGACAACGTGTTCCAGGTCTGCTTCACCGACCCCAACCAGGGCACCGGCGCCGCTGACTACATTGCTGAGAACATGCCCGACTCCAAGATTGCCATCATCTACCGCAACGACGACGCCTACTCCCAGGGCATCCGCGACACCTTCGTAGAGGAAGCCGAGGCTAAGGGTCTGGAGGTTGTCACCGAGGGTACCTTCACCGCCGACACCGCTACCGATTTCACCGTGCAGCTGACCGATGCCCAGTCCAAGGGCGCCGACCTGCTGTTCCTGCCCATCTACTATCAGCCCGCTTCCATCATTCTCAATCAGGCCAACGCCATGGGCTACGCTCCCACCTTCTTCGGTGTGGACGGCATGGACGGCATTCTGACCCTGGAGAACTTTGATACCTCTCTGGCTGAAGGCGTCATGCTGCTGACCCCCTTCTCCGCCGATGCTACCGACGATCTGACCAAGAATTTCGTTGCCAAGTATCAGGAAGCCTACGGCGAGGTGCCCAACCAGTTCGCTGCCGACGCCTATGACGCTGTGTATATCGTCAAGGCCGCCATTGAGGCTGCCGGCTGCACCGCCGACATGTCCACCACCGACATCTGTGAGGCTCTGGTGGCTGCGATGCCCACGCTGACCTACAACGGTCTCACCGGTCAGAACATGACCTGGCAGGCCACCGGCGAGGTCTCCAAGGCTCCCATGGCCGTTGTCATCAAGGACGGCGTCTACACCCTGCCCAACTAAACATCCGGCCGGGATATCCCGATTTTGGCCGTCGGAGAGGGCCTGTACCCTCTCCGGCGGTATCCGCATCTTTTCCGCTGTGGTAGAAACAGCGGCAGCAGCCGGGGGCTATGCCCCTGTTTCTGCCACAGAATGATTGTATTTTGAATTTAAGAGTAAAAAGAGGTGTCACCCAATCATGGAATTTTTGTCCTACCTCATCAGCGGCATCAGCCTGGGCAGCGTCTACGCTATCATCGCCCTGGGCTACACCATGGTCTACGGCATCGCCAAGATGCTGAACTTCGCCCACGGCGACGTCATCATGGTGGGCGGCTACATCTCCTTCTGCGCCACCACCTACCTGGGTCTGCCCGCAGTGGTTTCCATTCTGCTGGCTATGGCTGTCTGTACGGTCCTGGGTATCGTCATTGAGGGCCTGGCCTACAAGCCTCTGCGCTCCGCTCCCTCCCTGGCGGTCCTCATTACCGCCATCGGCGTCAGCTATCTGCTGCAAAACTCCGCCCTGCTGATCTGGGGCGCTGCTGCCAAGAGCTACACCCCCATCATTTCCGGCACCTTGCAGCTGTTCGGCGGCAAGCTCAGCATCCAGTACATCTCCATCCTCACCGTCATTGTCTGTTTGGTTATCATGGCGGGCCTGACACTGTTCACCTCCAAGAGTAAAATGGGCAAGGCCATGCGGGCCTGCTCTGAGGACAAGGGCGCTGCCCAGCTCATGGGCATCAACGTCAACCAGACCATTTCCGTGACCTTTGCCATCGGCTCGGCATTGGCCGCCGTGGCCGGCGTCCTGCTGTGCTCCTACTCCCCCTCCCTGATGCCCACCACCGGCTCCATGCCCGGCATCAAGGCCTTTACCGCCGCCGTCTTCGGCGGAATCGGCTCCATCCCCGGCGCGTTCCTGGGCGGCATCCTGCTGGGCGTCATCGAAGCCCTGGCAAAAGCCTATATCTCCATGCAGCTGGCCAACGCCATCGTCTTCGCCGTCCTCATCGTCGTGCTGCTGGTGAAGCCTACGGGCCTGCTGGGCAAGAAGGTTATGGAGAAAGTGTGAGGTGAGTGGAATGAAAATCAATCTTCGCAACAAACGCACCCGCACGGACTTCCTGACCTATGCCGGTGTCATCATCGCCTTTGTTGTCATGACAATTCTGCAAAAACAGGGAGCCATCAGCCGTTCCCTCAGCGGTCAGCTGGTGCCTATCTGCGCCTATGTGACCATGGCCATTTCCCTGAATCTGACCGTGGGCATCCTGGGCGAGCTGAGCCTGGGCCATGCAGGCTTTATGAGCGTCGGCGCGTTCTCCGGTATCATTGCCGCCATGTCCCTGCAATCGGCCATTCCCTCCGATGCGGTCCGTCTGGCCGTTGCCATGGTCCTGGGCGCGTTCTTCGCCGCCATTGCCGGTTTCCTGGTGGGTACCCCCGTTCTGCGGCTTCGCGGTGACTACCTGGCCATCGTGACCCTGGCCTTTGGTGAAATCATCAAGGAGCTGGTCAACTGCCTGCTGGTGGGCTACGATGAAAATGGTCTGCACATGATGTTCAACCTCAACGGTCAAAAGACCGTGGCCGACCTGGGCTTGACGGAAAACGGCATTGAAATCATCAAGGGCGCCCAGGGCGCCACCAGCACCACCACCATCGCCACCTTCACCGCCGGTTTTATTCTGGTCATGGTGACGCTGATTGTGGTTCTCAACCTGATCCGCAGCCGTTCCGGCCGCGCCATCATGGCCCTGCGGGACAACCGCATTGCTGCTGAGAGCGTGGGCATCAACATCACCAAATACAAGCTGATGGCCTTTGTCACCTCCGCCGCCCTGGCGGGTGCCTCCGGCGCGCTATACGGCCTCAACATGGCCTCCCTCCAGGCCACCAAGTTCAACTTCAACACCTCCATCCTGGTGTTGGTGTTCGTGGTCCTGGGCGGTCTGGGCAATATCTGGGGCTCCATCATCGCTGCCACCCTGCTGACGGTGCTGCCGGAGATGCTGCGCTCCTTCGCGGAATTCCGGATGCTGGTCTATGCCATCGTGCTGATTCTGGTCATGCTGGCCACCAACAACCCCACCATGAAGCTGTTCTTTGAGCGCATCCGCTCCCGCTTTTTCAAAAAACCTGCCAAGGAGGTCCGTGGTAAATGAGTAAGCTCGTTTCTGTCCAGAGAGAGGCCCGTATTCCTGAGCGCGACGCCGACAAATCGCCCATTCTCGAGTGCATCGGTCTGGGCATCGATTTCGGCGGTCTGACGGCCGTGGACGACTTCAATCTGACCATTGGCCGCACGGAGATTGCCGGTCTCATCGGACCCAACGGCGCAGGCAAAACCACGGTGTTCAACCTGCTGACCAAGGTCTACCAGCCCACCCGCGGCACGGTGCTGCTGGGCGGCATCGACACCCACGGTATGAACACCGTCCAGGTGAATCAAGCCGGTATTGCCCGTACCTTTCAGAACATCCGTCTGTTCTCCTCCCTCACCGTGGAGGAAAACGTGAAAATCGGCCTGCACAACCAGCTGCCCTATTCCATGTGGTCCGGCATTCTGCGGGCCCCCAGCTATTGGAAGCAGGAGAAAAAGGCCCACGAAAAGGCCATGGAGCTGCTGTCTATCTTCGACATGCAGGATTTGGCCGACCATCGGGCCGGTTCCCTGCCCTACGGTGCACAGCGCCGGTTGGAGATTGTCCGGGCCCTGGCCACCAACCCCGGCATTCTGCTGCTGGACGAACCCGCCGCCGGTATGAATCCCTCGGAAACGGCAGAGCTCATGGACAATATCCGCAAAATCCGCGATATGTTCCACATTGCCATTATGCTGATTGAGCACGATATGAGCTTGGTCATGGGCATCTGTGAGGGCATCTGTGTGCTGAACTACGGCAAAATTATCGCCAAGGGTACCCCGGAGGAAATCCAGTCCAACCCCACGGTCATCGAGGCATACCTCGGCAAAAAGAAGGAGGCGTAAGGTATGGAGCTTTTGAAGGTTGACAATATCAATGTGTACTATGGCTCCATCCACGCCATTAAAGACGTATCCTTTACGGTCAACGAGGGCGAAGTGGTGACGCTGATCGGCGCCAACGGCGCGGGCAAATCCACCATCCTCAACACGGTTTCGGGCCTGCTCCGCAGCAAGACCGGCACCGTGGACTTCCTGGGCCAGTCCATCAACCATGTGCCGCCCCACAAGATCGTTTCCATGGGCATGGCCCATTGTCCCGAAGGCCGCCGCGTCTTTTTGCAGATGTCCGTCCGGGACAATCTGGAAATGGGCGCTTATACCCAGCCCAACAGCGGCGTGGAAGCGGACATTGAGAAAATTTATAAACTGTTTCCCCGTTTGAAGGAACGCTACAAGCAGGTAGCCGGTACCCTGTCCGGCGGCGAACAGCAGATGTTGGCCATGGGCCGGGCCATGATGTCCCATCCCAAGCTGCTGATGCTGGATGAGCCCTCTATGGGTCTTGCTCCCCTGCTGGTGGAGCAGATCTTCGATATCATCCGGGAACTCCACGCCCAAGGCACCACGATTCTCCTGGTGGAACAGAACGCCTCCATGGCGTTGGAGGTGGCCGACCGGGCCTACGTTCTGGAGACGGGCCGCGTTACCATGTCCGGCACCGGCAAGGAAGTGGCCGAAAGCCCCGCCGTCAAGGCCGCTTATCTGGGCGGCTGAGCCAGAAACAGCCCCCTATATTTTTAAATTGTATAAGACTATGAAAAGCCCCGGATTCCCATGGAATCCGGGGCTAATAATTTTGATACTATAGGCAATTTCCAATTGATAAGAGCTATTGTTTCAGTTCCATATAGACTGCGTCACAGCCCTTTTCCCGTTGTGCAACATGAGCAGGCGGTTCTTTCACAACAAAACCCAAGCGTTGATACAGCGCAATCGCTTTTACATTCTGCGGGTTGGGATCAACCCATACGGTTTTGGCTCCGTTTGCAAAGGCTTCCTTAATGGCATGCTTCAGGCCAGCTGTACCAATTCCTTTGCCTCGCGCAAAGGAGAACAACTTAATGTCAAGAGCTGCACTATTATCATGGTCCATATCAATGGAATAAAAGGATTCACCACAGTAAACACCATCGTCAAACAGCGAATAGTGGTTTCGGAGCGGTTTGCCTTGCTCAATCCAGGATAGCCATTTTTTCATAGTTTCATCTGTTTCGTGTAAGCCTTCTGGAAACCCAACAAACTTCATGACATCTCCATCCGCCCAAAGCTTTTGCACATCGTTAAGGTCTCTGGACGTTGTTTCCCTGATTGAAATCATTGTAGCAATACCTCCTCTATGCCATCTTGAGACAGCACGCCATACTTCTGCCCACCCAAAATTCTGAGAACAGCGGGGATAGGAAAGCGGAAATTGTAAAAAATGAACGGGCAAATCCACTTTGCCCGTTCATTGAAATCAAACGAGTGGAGGCGGCCTTGGGCCGTTGTCTTATTCAAGTCCAGATGTTCAGATTAAAAAAAAGCATCCCTGAGTAGGGATGTCTTTTTTGGTGACCCGCCGGAGATTCGAACTCCGGACCCATTGCTTAAAAGGCAATTGCTCTGCCAACTGAGCTAGCGGGTCGTTTGGCTGGGATGGCAGGATTCGAACCTACGAATGCCAGAGTCAAAGTCTGGTGCCTTACCGCTTGGCGACATCCCAATATACGGAACATTGCAAATCCTTCGGTATTGGGCTGCCTACGGAAATTGTAAATGGGGTGGGTGAAGGGATTCGAACCCTCGACCTCCAGAGCCACAATCTGGCGCGCTAACCAACTGCGCCACACCCACCATATGAAATTTCCACAGGCTGCCGGAGCGCCGTCCTTGAAAATGGCACGCCAGGAGGGACTCGAACCCCCGACCTACTGCTTAGAAGGCAGTTGCTCTATCCAGCTGAGCTACTGGCGTATGCTGCACTGCCGTGTGACAAGCGGCACCGCCTCTCGCACAGGCTATTCCGCAGGAGACCGCAGTCCACCTGGAAAGCAAACAGGCAGGCTGCTTGCTTTGCAGATGGAGCGGGTGATGGGAATCGAACCCACGCGACCAGCTTGGAAGGCTGGGATTCTGCCATTGAACTACACCCGCATCGGACAGTTCCGACAGAAAAACCGCAAGCGGCCTTGTCAGCCACAACATCATAGCATATTTTGCACACGGTGTCAACAATTTATTTGCCCGTTTTGAAAATTTTCTTTACCGCCGCCGCAGGATTCTGATAATCACCACCACGTCGGCCACCAGGAACACCGCCGCGCCCCCCAAGGCCAGCCACCAGGGCGAAAACGGCAGCCCTCCGCTCCCCTCTTTTTTCGGCTCTGGCTGTTCCGGCGTTTCCGCTTCCTCTGTGGGCGCCTCCTCTGTGGTCGGTTCCTCCGGCTGGACGGTTTCCGGTTCTGCATTGTCCGTGGTTTCCGGCGTCTCCGTCGGTTCCGTTGTCTCCGGCTGCTCCGTTACAGTAGACGGCTCCTCCGGTTCCGGCACGTCCTGGGAGACGGTATACTCCGTCAGTACCTCCGCCGCCCGGCCCAGGACCTCCGCCCCACCGGGGGCGTCGCTGGTGTACACCGCCAGCAGGAAGGGCTGGGGCGTATAGATGATGCCCGTGTCATTGATGGCCGTCACGCCGTCGTCCACATAGTACCCGTACTTGTGGGCAATCTCATAGTCGGTGACGTACAGTTTGAAATACTCTCCAGGCTGGGCCTGCTTCATATAGTCAATCATTTCGTCAAACTTGTCGCCGCCCTCGTAGAGGTGCTTCAACGTGTCCAGCATCATGGACGTGCAGTAATAGTTGTCGGCGTAGTAGATGGAATCAATTTCCTCGTCCGGCATGGTAAAATACTGCTTCATGGTATTTTTATAGGTGCGGAAATTACCCAGGTTGTACAGCATGTCGATGGAAACGTCATTATTGGACCACACCAGGCTTTGATAGTGGGCGTCAGCCAGAGTGGTGGCGCCAATCATAGTGGCAGAGGAGATTTCTCCGGCGGCCTCCATTTCATAGTAGTACATATTCAGCGGCAGCTTATAGGTGCTGGCCGCAATCATAAACTTGGTGTCGTTGTAACGGTACTCCTCACCGGTAACGGTATTATAGTAACAGAGGGAAAAATTTCCCTCGTTCAGGCCATACTCCGCCCGGAAGTCTTCCATCAGGGCCGTCAGGTCCTCGGAGGCCGGCTGCGTCTCTACAGCGGCAGCCGGTACGGTCCACAGGGTCAGACCCAGCAGCAGCGCCGCCAGACGGCGCACAGGATGTTTCATGGAGATTCCCCCTTTTTCTCTCTTGCTATGGTAGAGAAAAAATATGAACAAACTATGAACGAATAGACAAATCCGTCGAAACACGGTATACTGGAGAAAACTACAAGATAAGAATTGAGGCAACACCATGACAGATTTTTCCCACATTCTCCTGGTCAGCGACTACGACCGCACCATGACGGCCTTTGACGGTACGGTTCCCCAGGCCAATTTGGACGCCATCGCGGAATTTACAGAGCGGGGCGGCGTGTTCACCATTGCCACCGGCCGGTCCCGGCCCATGTTCCGCAAGCCCGTGGAGCAGCTGCCCATTTCCGTGCCGGTGATTCTGGCCAATGGCGGTGCCCTCTGGGAGCCGGACACGGACCGGGTGACGGTATTCCATCAGCTCAGTGAGGAGGCCATGGCAGCCGTCCGGGACATCACCACCCGGTTTCCCCATCTGCGGCTGGAGCTCCAGGGGTTGGACTACCACCGCTGCATGGGCTATGACGCCATCCGGGATGCCTATCTGGCCCGGTACGGTCTGGAGCCCAACTACGGCGGCTGGGATGATTTGCAGGATATCATGTCGGTGGCCTGTCTCTACGCCCCGTTTCAGAAGGCTGAGCACGCCCGTCCAGGCGAAACCTCTCCGGAGGAGGAAGCGCCCTTTGAGGCCATCGAAGCCATCGTGGCAGAGCGGTACAGCCATTTGCTGGACACCGTGCGCTCCATGCCCCGGATGATTGAGCTGCTGCCCAAGGGCTGCGGCAAGGGCAACGCCGCCCGTCAGCTGGCCCAACAGCTGGGCCGGTCGACGCTGCTGTGCGTTGGCGACGCCCCCAACGACCTGGATATGCTGGACAAGGCCGATGAGGCGTTCTATCCCACATCGGCGGAGTCGTCCCTTTTCCATCGGGGATATACGCCCCTGCCCGTCAGCTGTCAGGAGGGCACCATCGCTGCCCTGGTAGAGCTGCTGAAGCAACGGTAATCGGTCATAATAGCAAGACGCGCCCCAAAATACCGGGGCGCGTCTGTTTTTAGCTGCCGCTCTTCATAAGGCCGGCCGCCTGGAGGTTGGCCAGCAGGGAGTTGAACTTGTTAACGATATCGTTGGTACCGGTGGCATTGGCCACAAACGCCGCCGCCGTGGCCGACGGGCCGGTGGGACCTGTTGCACCGGTTGGACCGCTGGGGCCGGTGGGGCCCGTTGCACCCGTAGCACCGCTGGGGCCGGTGGGGCCTGTTGCACCCGTAGCACCGCTGGGGCCGGTGGGACCCGTTGCGCCGGTCGCACCGCTGGGGCCGGTGGGGCCTGTTGCGCCCGTAGCACCGCTGGGCCCGGTGGGGCCCGTTGCACCCGTAGGGCCACTGGGGCCGGTGGGACCCGTCGCGCCCGTGGCACCGCTGGGCCCGGTGGGGCCCGTTGCGCCGGTCGCACCGCTGGGGCCGGTGGGCCCCGTCGCGCCCGTGGCACCGCTGGGACCAGCAGGGCCCGTTGCACCCGTAGCGCCGCTGGGACCCGTGGGACCGGTCTCGCCGGTGGCTCCCGTTGCGCCCGTGGGGCCCACGGGACCGATGAAGCCCGTTGCGCCGGTGGCTCCCGTGGGGCCGGTGGGACCGGTGGGGCCAGTGGCTCCGGTAGGTCCGGCCGGCGGGCAGGGGGGCGGACAGGGCGGCGGGCAGCAGCAGGACGGCTGACAACAGCCGTCACCGCCCTGGACATGGCGGCGAGTCTCTGGCGTAAAGCTCAGTTCCTCACCGCGGCAGTCCTGGGGCGGCATATGAAAAAATTGCGACATGTTTTGTTTCCCCTTTCGCGCGGCCGGATGATTCCTGGGCCGCACTCCATCCTATGCCGCCGCCGCGCCGAAGGTGCGCCGCTCAATTCTTACAGTGCTGCTCCAAAATGGTCTGGAGGGCGCTGAGACTGCTGCTGTGGGACCGGGCAATGACCGTATTGCATCGCCGGGCCTCGCACATGGCGCAGTTGACCATCTTATGGGAGACGGTATTGGTAAACAGAATCATTAAATCCGGACTGCCGATTTTTCGGCGCAGCTCGCTTTTCAGGTGCAGAAAAATCTTCGCCTTACATCCATAGGCCTTGCAGGTGTCCTGATACAGCCGCTCCATGCGGTCGTTGCCGCCGATGATGACCACGCTCATTGTTCGCGCCTCCTTGATTTTATAGTTAGATACAACTAACTTCCACCGAAAAAGAAAAAGCGGTCGCCCACTTTCGTTCCATCGAGTTATATACAACTAACTCAATTGCAGAATACCACAGGTTTTCCCTTCTGTCAAGAGTCTTTTCGGTTGGTTGACAGGGCGAAGCCGCCGTCGTATCATGGAGGAAATGAGATTCTACTGTAAAGGAGTGACCATCCATGGACCGCCCACTGGATATCACCATCATCGGGGCCGGTGTCATCGGCTGCGCCGTGGCCCGGGAGCTGAGCCGTTACCATTTGCGCGTAGCGGTGGCCGAAGCCCATCCGGACCTGTTCGGCGGCACCAGCGCCCGCAATTCCGGCGTCATCCATGCCGGATTCCACAATACTCCCGGCTCCCTTATGGCCCGGCTGTGCGTGGAGGGCAACCGGCTGTTTTCCGATCTGACGGCCCATCTGGACGTGCCCATGCGCCGTACCGGCAAGCTGGTGGTGGGGTTTGACGAGGAGGACCGAGCCCATCTGCTCTCCATGCTGGAGCGGGGCCGCCGGAACGGCGTGCCGGGTTTAACGCTTATCGGCCGCGACGAGCTGCGGAGGCTGGCTCCGGCGGTGGCGGGAGAATTTGCCCTGTATTCAGCCTCTACTGGCATTGTGGACCCGTTTCAATGGACCTGGGCCCTGGCGGAAAATGCCGCTCAAAACGGCGTCCGGTTTCTCTTTTCCAGTCCCCTGACTGCCGCCGTCCGCCGGGACGGCCTGTGGGCGCTGACGGTGGGAAACCGCACTTTGTACAGTCGGTGGGTCATCAACTGCGCCGGACTGTTCTCCGACAAGGTGGCGGCTTTGCTGGGCCTGACGGGCTATGAGATTTACCCCTGTCGGGGCGAATATTTCCTGCTGGACGAGCGGCTCTCCTCCCTGCTGCCCCTGCCCGCCTATCCGGTGCCCAACTACCGCACCGGCGGCCTGGGCATCCATCTGACGCCCACGCTGGAGGGCAACATTCTGATTGGTCCCAGCACCGAGTACATCGGCGGCCCCACGGACTGGCGCACCACGGCCCCTACCCAGGACATGCTTTTACGGGAGGGGCGGCGGATTTTTCCCAGTCTCAGCCGGTCCGACTGTATCCGCGCCTTTGCCGGTGTCCGGCCCAAGCTGACGGGCCCCGACCGGGGCGGCTACGATGACTTCGTCATCTGCCGCCGGGAAGACGTGTCCCCCCGTGTCATCCACCTAATCGGTATGGAATCACCCGGCCTGACAGCCTCAGTGCCCATCGCCCGGGAGGTCATCCGGCTCCTGGGTTTGACGGAATCCCTGGTGGAACGGGCGGACTTCGACCCCATCCGGCAGCGGCCCATGGCCCTGCGGCATCTGGGTCCGGCGGCTCAAGCCCGTCTCATTGCTGACAACCCGGACCATGGAGAAATCGTCTGCCGCTGCCGCACCATCACCCGTGCCGACGTGGCGGCGGCCCTGTCCGGTCCCCTGCCCGCCCGGACGCTGACGGGATTAAAATACCGCTGCGGTGCCATGATGGGCCGCTGTCAGGGCGGCTACTGCCAGACCCGTCTGGTGGCGCTGATGGAGGAGCTGGCCGGGATTCCCAGAGAACAGCTGCTCTACGGCCCGGCGGGTTCCCGGCTGTTTACAGGAAAGGTGCGTGACGTATGAACGAACCCATTTTAAAGGATGTGGTCATCCTCGGCGGCGGTCCGGCCGGTCTGGCCGCGGCGTTGGCCCTCTGGGAACAGGGCGTCCGCGACCTGGTGATTCTGGAGCGGGAGCCGGAGGCCGGCGGCATTCTGCGCCAGTGCATCCACGACGGCTTTGGTCTGACGCGGTTCCATGAGGCCCTCACCGGCCCGGAATACGCCCGGCGGTTTCTGGACCCGGTCCGGGCGGCAGGCATCAAGCTCCACACCGGTACCACCGTCACAGGTCTGACGGCCCAACGGCTGGTGACTGCCGTATCCCGCCGGGGACTGACACAGTATCAGGCCCAGGCCGTGATTCTGGCCATGGGCTGCCGGGAGCGGGCCGCCGGAGCCCTGCCCATTTACGGCGCCCGGCCCGCCGGTGTGTTCACCGCCGGTGTGGCGCAGGCCTATGTCAATCTCTATAACACCATGGTGGGCCGGGAAATTGTGATTCTCGGGTCTGGTGACATCGGCCTGATTATGGCCCGGCGGCTGACGCTGGAGGGGGCCCACGTCCTGGGCGTCTATGAGATTCTGCCCCACCCCAGCGGATTGCCCCGGAACGTAACCCAATGCCTGGAGGATTTTCACATCCCGCTCCATCTGTCCCACACGGTGACGGAGCTCCACGGCGCGGCGCGCTTGGAAGCCGTCACGGTCTGCGCTGTGGATGACCAGCGCCGCCCCCTGCCGGAGACGGCGACCCGTATTCCCTGCGACACGCTGATTCTCTCGGTGGGACTGATTCCCGAAAACGAACTGAGCCGTATGGCCGGTGTACAGCTGGACAGTCAGACCGGCGGCCCCGTGGTAGACCAGTTCTTACAGACCACAGTTCCCGGCATCTTCGCCGCCGGAAACGTTCTCCACGTCCACGATGTGGCCGACGACGTCTCCGCCGAAGCCGAATTTCTGGCAGAACAGGTGCGCCGGTATCTGGCCGGGCCCCTGCCCCCCTGCCCCATTGCTGTCACAGGCCGCGGCTGCGGCCATGTGGTGCCCCAACGGCTGTGCCGGGGCGAAGCGGCTGTGCTCTCCTTCCGTCCCGCCGCGCCCCGGCGGCATCTGGCGGTGGAGGCCGTCCAGGACGGTCAAACCCTCTGCCGCCGCACCATTCCCTATGCCACCCCGGCCCAGATGGTCCATCTGCCCATTCCGGACCTGGCCGACGGTTCCCCTGTGGAGGTATGCTGTTATGACGACGAAAACCCTGCTGTGTAATCTCTGCCCCAACTGCTGCGCCCTGACCGTGACCTTGGAGGGAGACGCAGTCACCGGCTGCACCGGCAATCTCTGCACCCAGGGGGCCGACTTTGCCCGGCAGGAGTTGACCATGCCCCTGCGGAATGTGACCACCTCCGTGGCTGTCTCCGGCGGGCTCTATCCCCTGTGCTCCGTGCGGCTGTCGGCCCCCATTCCCCTGTTCCGGCTGACGGAGGCCGTGGACCTGCTGCACGGTCTCACCGTGCCCGCTCCGGTAGCCATGGGACAAGTGCTGCTGGAGGACTTTTTGGGCCTGGGCGTCCAGGTTTTGTCCACCCGCTCCGTCCCCGCAATCCGCTTTTGCAAGGACTGACGGTGCACATTCGGCAGTCTGTGACAATTTTCCTTTCTTTTTGATTTTTAGTGGCCTTTCCTAGGATCGTATGGTATATTAAGAGTATCTAACTGTATCAGAGTCGGAAAGCAGGAGAAAAAGAGGCGAGGCTATGCAATTCAGCTGTGAGTTTTTTGAGAGTCTCAACGAAGATGTCTACATCTCGGACATGAAGACCTATGACTTACTCTATGTCAACGCGCATCTGCGCAAAATGCTGGGACTGGGTTCCCATGAAGCATACCGCGGCCAAAAATGCTACGCCTTGCTGCAAGGATTAGAGCAACCATGCGCATTTTGCACCAACTCCAAACTGCGCGCCGGGGCATTTTATGAATGGACATATCACAACCCGCTGTTAAAGCAGGATTATAACATTAAAGACACCATTTTGGACTGGGAGGGCCGTCCCTGCCGCATGGAGCTGGCCGTGGAGACCGTCCGCGGCACATCCGCACCGGACCCGCACCATACCCCATATCTGGCCAAGCGCGATACGGTCATTGACGAGTGTTTGCAGCAGGTCTACAATTCCGCCAACGTGGACGACGCCCTGATGCAGCTGTTGGCCTATATTGGGCGGGAGTTTCACTGCGGCCGGGCATACATTTTTGAGGACAACGGCGACGCCGCTTTCAACAACACCTACGAATGGTGTGCGCCGGGTGTGACACCCCAGAAGGAGCACCTGCAAAATGTGCCTGTGGAGGCCATTGACTGGTGGATTGGGCTGTTTCAGAGCCATCAGATTGTGGTCCTCAACAATCTGGATCACATCCGGGAGTACAGCCCCATGGTCTACGACGCGCTGAAGCCCCAGGAGGTCACCACGCTGGTGACCGGTCCCATCTATCTGGATCAGCGGCTCATTGGCTTTTTCGGTGTGGACAACCCGCTGCCGGAATCGCTGCCGGTGCTGAAACCGCTGCTGTATGCCATCGGATATTTCTTTGCTTCGGTCCTCAAGCGCCGCAACCTGATCCAACGGCTGGAGGATCTGAGCTTCCGCGATTCCCTGACCGGCGCCCTCAACCGCAACGCTTTGGCGGAACTGGACGCTATCTTTCCGTCCATGGACACCTTGGGCGTATTGTACTGTGACATCTCCGGACTGAAACAGATCAACGACACATTGGGCCATGACGCCGGTGATGAACTGATTATCCAGTGCTATCACACCATTCAGAAAGCCGTGGGAAACCACAACATCTATCGGGCCGGCGGCGACGAATTTGTGGTGGTGCTGCCCAATGTCACAGAGATTGAGTTCAACCAATATGTAGAGACGCTGAAACAGACCATCACGGACAGCGACCAGCACATTGCCGTGGGCCATTCCTGGACGGACCGCAAGCCGTTCCATCTGCAAATGCTGGTGGCCCATGCCGACAAGGTCATGTATGAGGACAAGCGGAAATACTATGAAAACAGCGTGTTTCTCATCAACAAGACCCGGCCCCAGCGGCACGATATGCCCGAGCTGGTGCGAAATACGGCCTTTCATCAGTTTATCCAGGCCAACTTTTTCGATGCTGAGACGCTGTTTCGTTCCATCACCTCCATCAACCGCTCCCAGTTTCTCTACTTTGGAGACCTGCAGACCAATCTGTTTTATATTTCCGACAATATGCGCGACGCCTTCGGCTTTCCCAGCAATGTGGTGCCGGACCTGCTGAACACCTGGATCAAACGCATCTGTTCACCGGAGGATCAGCAGCTCTATTGCCGGGACATTGCCGATATGATGGCCCACAAGCGCACAGTCCACGACCTGCGGTATCAGGTCCGCGACTGCTTTGGCAATCACATGTGGGTCCACTGCTGCGGCCTGCTCCAGTGGAACGACACCTATACCGTGCCCCTGTTTTTCTCCGGCTGCCTTTCCACCCAGGACGCGGAGTTTATGGTGGACCCCGTCACCCGGCTGCTTCAGGAGGCCGCCGCCACACAAAAGCTGCTGGAGCTCCATGCCGGCAATCAGACCGTGCCGGTGATTGTGTTCAGTCTCAACGGCTTTACGGAAATCAACCGCATCAAAGGCCGTCAGAAGGCCAATCAGATGCTTCGTTCCATTGTGGCCCTGCTGACCAACCGCTTCAACAACACCTTGTCCTTTTACCGGCTGGACGGTATGCGGTTTATGGCGCTGGTGTCGCCCCACTGTACCGTTTCCACGGAAACGCTGATTGACGCCATCCGCAGCGCCGTGGCGGAGTCCTACCGCTCCTCCGGCGTGCTGCTGCGCTGTCCCTGTTCAGTGGGTCTGCTGCAATATCCCGCCGACGGCGTCACCCCCCAGGTGTTGGTGGAAAACGCCATTGATTTGATCGCCACGGCCAAGTCCATGCCGGACCGTCCCTATGTCGTCCATTCCCAGCAAGACCGGCTCATCCAAAAGGAGCTGGCCACCATGGCCATCCAGCTGAACCGGGATATCTACAACAACATGGCCAATTTCCGGGTGGTGGTACAGCCCATCGTATCGGCGCAGACCGGCCAGATTTGCGGCGGCGAAACGCTGCTGCGTTGGAGCTATGGCGGAAAGGACATCTCCCCCACCGTCTTTGTTCCCATTTTGGAGCGCAGCGGGCAGATCATCGGCGTAGGCCGCTGGGTGTTTGAACAGGTGGTCCGCTGCTGCAAACGGCTGCTCACCTCTGACTCCCGGATCCGGCTCTCCTTTAATGTCAGCTATCTGCAAATCATGGATGACGACTTTGTGCCCTTTCTCCGCAAGACGCTGCGCCAGCACCATATGGACGGCAGCCATCTGACGGTGGAGCTGACGGAAACCCACTTTGTGGAATCCTCCGAGCGATTGCAGCAATTTATCAAGGGCTGCCATGAACTGGGGCTGCAAATGGCTTTGGACGATTTTGGCGCCGGATATTCCTCTCTGGCTCTGCTGCTGCAATTCCCCACGGGTATCGTCAAGCTGGACCGCTCCCTGCTGACCCAGATCACCACTTCGCCAGAGATTCTCCACTTTATCCAGAGTATCGTCTATGCCTGTCACAGCTTTGGACAGCGCATTTGTGCCGAGGGTGTGGAGACGGAGGAGCAGGCGGCCATTCTGCGGGATATGGGCTGTGATCTGATTCAGGGATTCCATTACTATGAGCCCATGGAGCTGCGGGACTTGTACGAGCTGACGGCTCGGAATGTTCATGCTCAATAGGCTGTAAAAGGGATGGAAAATGTCTGTTGCCGAATGACAATAACGAAACCAGGCGCGTTGCAGCTGATGCTGCAACGCGCCTGGTTTGTTCTTTTTACACTGAAAATCGTCGGGTTATATCTCTAAATCACAAGCCCAGCAGCAGGGAGGCGATCTGGAAGTACACCAGCAAGGCGATGGCGTCCACAATGGTGGTGATAAAGGGGCTGGCCATAACCGCCGGGTCAAAACCCAGCCGTTCCGCCACAATGGGCAGCGTACCGCCCACCAGTTTGGCGCACAATACCGTAATCGCCAGCGTGATACACACGGACATCATGACCCCCAAGGTGATACCCTCCTCGCCCAGCAGCATATTGTCCACCAGGAAAATCTTGAGGAAGGCCGTCGCAGCCAGCACCACACCGCAGAGAATGGCCACGCGGCACTCTTTCCAGAGAATCCTGGGCAAATCCCGCAGGGCGATTTCTCCGATGGACAGACCGCGGACGATGGTGACCGACGTCTGGGAGCCGGAGTTGCCTGCCGTATCCATCAGCATGGGGATAAAGGACGTCAGGACGATCTGCTTCGCCAGGGCATTTTCAAAGTAATTGAGAATCATGCCGGTGAAGGTGGCCGAAACCATCAGGAGCATCAGCCAGGGAATGCGGTTCTTAAAGACCTCGAAGGTGGACAGCCGCATATACGGCTTTTCCGACGGCAGCATAGCGGCCATCTTTTCCATGTCCTCCGTGACCTCTTCTTCGATGACGTCCATGGCGTCGTCGAAGGTCACGATACCGACCAGACGGTTTTCCGCGTCCACCACCGGCAATGCCAGGAAGTCATATTTGGAGAACAGCTGGGCCACGTCCTCCTTGTCCTCCAGAGTGTTGACGGAGATGACATTCTCCTCCATAATCTCGGAGATCACCTCTTCGTCATCTTCGCACAGCAGCAGGTCCTTGACGGTGGTCAGGCCCAGCAGCTTGCGGTCCTCGGTGACATAGCAAGTGTAGATGGTTTCCTTGTCAATGCCCGTCCGGCGGATGCGTTTGATGGCCTCCTCCACGGTCATGTCCGGCCGCAGGGTGACGCACTCGGTGGTCATAATGGATCCGGCGCTGTCCTCGGGATAGCGCAGAATCTCGTTGATCTGCTTGCGCATTTCCGGATCGGCCTGGCCCAGAATCCGGCGGACCACATTGGCGGGCATTTCTTCCACAATGTCTACAGCGTCATCGACGTACAGTTCATCGATGACCTCTTTCAGTTCGCTGTCGGAAAAGCCCCGAATCAGCAATTCCTGGGCCTCCGGGTCCATTTCCACAAAGGTCTCCGACGCCAGTTCCTTGGGCAAAAGCCGGAACAGCAGCGGCAGCCGGTCCTCTTCCAACTCGTCAAAGATGGCGGCAATGTCCACCGGATTCATGGTTGCCAGGATGTCCCGCAGGGACAGGTATTTTTTACTGTTGAGGAGCGCCAGCAGCGTCTCCTTCATCATAACGGTATGTTCAGCCATGGTTTCCTCCTCCTAATACTATTATCTCATAAAAACCTTACGTTTTTATGAGATAGGCATCGCCTTGCAGCGCTGCCCTTTTGCGGTAAAAAACCGCAAAAGCCGTCTCATAGAGTTCTTGACGCACCTATGGTGCTATAAAACGCTATAAAAGCGTTTTATCAAGAACTAGTATAAATTGATACGGTTTAGGAAGCACAAACACACGGTACGGACCGTCACGGGCGGGAAACAACGGCCACAAAAGCGGCTGGTTTCCCGTGGCGACTTCGGCCCGGGCCTGTGCCGCTGCCACTTCCTGTGTCCATTGATTTCACCCCTTTGGCTGCAAAAAATCATCTTTTGGGTCCAAAAACCCATACTACATTAGTTTATGCTACCCAGCACCATTTGTCAACCGCGCACCCCCGATTTTACGAGAAAAACCCAGGGTTTTCACAGGCGCTTTCCTATGGTATGATAAACTGGTATACATCAACGGGACTTCCCGCGGAAAACGAGGTTTTTTTCACCATGGAGCAACAGGCACTTTTTTATCAGGACAGCCATCTGCGGCAGTTCACGGCCCGGGTGCTGTCCTGTACCGCCGACGGCGATGGATTTCTTGTAACTCTGGATCAGACGGCCTTTTATCCCGAGGGCGGCGGCCAGCCCTGTGACACCGGTCTGCTGGGCGGCGTAGCCGTCACCGACGTGCGCCGCCGGGACGGGCAGATTATCCACCGCTGCGCCGGGCCCCTGACCGTGGGCGACACGGTGGAGGGCGCCATTGACTGGGAGCGGCGGCTGGACCTCATGCAGCAGCACAGCGGCGAGCACATCGTCAGCGGTCTCATTCACGCGACCTACGGTTATGACAATGTGGGATTTCATATAGGCCATGACGTCATCACCATCGATTTCAACGGCGAACTGACCATGGAGCAGCTTTCCGACATCGAGCGCCGGGCCAATGAGGCCGTTTGGGCCAACACGCCGGTTCCTATCTTCTACCCCGATGCGGAGACCCTGGCTTCCCTGCCCTATCGCAGCAAAAAGGAGCTGACCGGTGACGTGCGGCTGGTGGAGTTCCCCGGCTGTGATTTATGCGCCTGCTGCGGTACCCATGTGAAGGCCACCGGAGAAATCGGTCTCATCCGGCTGCTCAGTGTGGTCCGGTTCAAGGGCGGCGTCCGCATTGAGATGGCCTGCGGCGGCCGTGCCCTGGACCACACCCGTGCTGTCTGGGAGCAGAACCGCCGCATTTCCAATCTGCTGTCGGCCAAGCCGTTGGAGACGGCAGCCGCAGCCGAGCGTATGGCCCATCAGCTGGAACAGGTCAAATACCGGGTAGTGGAGCTGGAAAACCAACATTTTGCCGCTGTAGCCCAATCGGTGGCCGATACCGGAAACGTCCTCCACTTTGCAGACGGCCTGACCCCCGACGGCGTGCGGCGTCTGGCCATTGCCATGGGCGAGGTCTGCGGCGGCCGGGCCGCCGTGTTCTCTGTCCAGGAGAGCGGCGGCTATGCCTACGCTCTGTGTGAAACGGACGGCGACCTGAGGCAGCTGAGCCGCGCCATGAACGACGCCCTCCAGGGCCGCGGCGGCGGCAAGCCCAATTTCGTCCAAGGCACCGTCCGGGCGGACCGGGCGGCCATCGAAGCGTTCTTTGCATCCCTGTGAGGTGACGGATATGGTACAGGATATCTTTCCCCATCATTTTGAAAATACATTCATGCACCGGACCCCGCAGCCGGAAGATTTTGTATTGGCCTACGACGGTGACCGGCTGTTGATGGCCCATGACGGCGGCATCACCCTGCCCACGGCGGCCCAAATCACCGGACCTCTGCAATATCTTTTTACGCTGGATGACCGGGGGTATTATCTGCTGGAAGCACCGGCTCCGGCGGCTCCGGCAGGCTTTGCCTATGAAAGCAGCCGGGATTACCGGGGCTGGGAACCGGCGGAGACCCGGTACGCCTGCGCCGTGGCCGAAAGTCTCCACCGCTGGTACCGGTGCAACCGGTTCTGCGGCTGCTGCGGCGCCCCCATGGAAAAGAGCAAGGCTGAGCGGGCCATGGTCTGCCCCGACTGCGGCAATACGGTTTACCCCAAAATCTGCCCCGCTGTTATTGTAGGCGTCTGCGACGGTGACCGGCTGCTTTTGACCAAGTACAACGGCCGGGTGACGAAACAATACGCTTTGGTGGCAGGCTTTGCGGAAATCGGTGAAACCATCGAAGAGACGGTGCGCCGGGAGGTCTTTGAGGAGGTGGGGCTGAAGCTGGGGCAGCTGCGGTTCTACAAATCCCAGCCCTGGGTCTTCACCGACACGCTGCTCATGGGCTTTTACGCCCAGCTCCACGGTGACGACGCCATTCGGCTCCAGGAGGACGAGCTATCTTTGGGGCAATGGTTCCACCGCAGCGAACTGCCCGACGACCATTCGGGCATCAGTCTCACCGGCGAAATGATTGAGACATTCCGCCGGGGACAGGACCCCTTCTCCCTGGCCCGGCACCGTCAACAACACCCTCTGGAGGTATAAGAACCCATGAATCACGAGAAAAAAAGTCCCGACACCCGCCGCGCCATTCTCTGGGGCGTGGGCGGCGCCTATATCCTCTATTTGGGCTATGACCTGCTGCAAGGCTATTTTTCCGGCGAGGCCACGGCCCAAAAGGACGTGCTGCTCTGCACCATCGGCGGCGGTGTGTTTTTACTTATCGGCATCGTCCTGGTGATTCTGGCATTGCGTCAGGGCATGGCAGCCCTGCGGGCCCAGGCCGCCGAAATGGACCGCATCGAAGCTGAGGAGCGGGCCGCTTTGGAAGCAAAAGCGACAGAAGACGAGGACGGCCCCCAGGCATAAGCGCCTCCCGGCAGGAATATATTCTCCCATACACAGGCAACGCCCCACAGCTCGGACGGCGGCCCTGACCGGCCCTTTTCCCAGCTTGTGCGGCGCTGCTCAAACGACAATGAGGTGGGAGAATGGAACAGGTATCCAATCATATTATTTTACGGGGTGTTTTGGCCGGTGCGCCGGTCTTTTCCCATGAAAATCACGGACGGCGGTTTTACCGCTTTCCGTTGGAGGTAGCCCGGCTGTCGGGCACCGCCGATGTTTTGCCGGTGGTGGCCGACGAAACGCTGCTGGAAGACACCGTCCTGACCGACGGGGACTTGGTGGAAGTGACGGGGCAGGTACGCTCCTGCAACTGCCGCAGCGAGACGGGCCGCCATCTGGTGATTTCCGTCTACGCGTCCACCCTGGGTCTGTGCGATGGAGAGCCGGAAAACACGGCCACCCTACAGGGTGTGATCTGCAAGGCACCCGTCTACCGGCGGACGCCTTTGGGGCGTGAAATCTGCGATGTGATGCTGGCCGTGTGCCGCCACTACCGCCGCACCGATTATCTGCCCTGCATTCTGTGGGGCAAGTCGGCACGGGAGGTGGCCTGTCTCTCCGTGGGCGCGCCCCTGCATCTGACGGGACGACTCCAGAGCCGCGGCTATACCAAGGTGGTGGACGGCGTGCCCCAGCAGCGGGTGGCCTATGAGATTTCTGCCATGGAGTCCCTCTGCCCTGTTTAACCCTTGCCAGACGCGGCGGGATTTGGTATGATGGGAGCAGAATTTTGTACACAGGAAAGGACGCTTCCCATGGACACCAACAGTATGCTCGCTTTTTTCGATATGATTTCCCTGCCCGCCGGCGTTTATGTGCTGTACGTCTGGTACCGGCTACAGGCCGTGAGACGGCTCTTTGATAACTCTCTGCTGATTCCCAAAAACTTTCGCATCAAAGACTGTGCCGACCCCGACGGCTACATCCGCTATCTCAAGCCCCGTCTGCTGATCCTGGGCCTGTGTCTGGCCCTCTATGGCATTGTTGCCCTGCTCAACAACAGCCTGCAATTCTACAACAACACCGTGTCCATGGTGCTCAACGGCGTGGCGCTGGCCGTCATCATCTGGTATGCCGTGTGCAGCTCCAAGGCTGTGAAGCGGTACTGGTAATACGCGCCGTGGTTCCAATCCATACAAGTGCCAGCAGTTTTCCAAAACCTCCTGTTTTCGCCGTGCGAAAGCAGGAGGTTTTTTGCCTGTCTCAACGCAGGACCCCTCTTGACGGCAACGATGTAAAATGTTATCTTATTTGTATGGAAATGTCGATTTTTGATATATTTTCACAAATTTTGTATATTTTGCGCAAAATTTGCGTCAGTAAAAAAAGGAGGCGCAACGAGTTATGCTGCGGATTGCCGTTTGTGACGATGTGGAAGCCCAGCGGAACCAAACAGCGGCGCTGTTAACCCTCTATCTGCAATCCCGCCCCGAGCTGCACGGGCAAGTGGAGACGTTTTCCAGCGGCGGCGCGCTGCTGGACCGGTCGGAGACACAGGGCGGCTTTGATCTCTATATTCTGGACATCCTGATGCCGCAGCTCAGCGGCATTGAGACCGGCCGCCGTCTGCGGGCCCTTGGCAATGGCGGCGAGATTATCTACCTCACCCAATCCAATGATTTTGCCGCCGACAGTTATGATGTACATGCCTTTTTCTATCTGCTCAAACCGGTGGACCAGGCCAAATTCTTTCAGATTCTCGACGGGGCTGTGGAGACGCTGCAACGGCGGCAGAACTACGCCGTTGTGGTGCAGACACCGGAAGGGTCCCGGCGGATTTTGCTGGATCACATCCGATATGTGGAGCGGATGGGGCGCTGTATGCGCTACGACTGCACCAGCGGTGATGTGGTGTCCCAGACCATTCGCGTTCCGTTTCGGGAGATGGCCGCCCCCCTGCTGGCGCACCGCCGGTTCTTCCTGTGCGGCGCCAGCTTTGTGCTGAACTTTCAGCATGTGATTGGCGTCAGCGGACAAACAGCCCTGCTGGACAACGGCCAGTCCATTACCCTGCCCCGGACGGCTGCATCGGAATTCAAAAAAGCCTGGGGCAACTACTGGTTGGAGGAAGACGGCCCATGCTGGAGCTGATAAGTCTGGAATATATGACCATGATCGGCATGACCATGGTATTGTTATTCCTCGACAGTCGCTTTTCCAAGTGGCGCACCATTCCTATCGTCTGTAGTGCCATCGTTTTGGTCATGACAACGGTTGCCGTTTTGTACTGGTATACCAGTTTTGAGACGGTCCTCCAGTTATATTCTCTGGTGGCCCATATTCCCTCTCTGGCACTCTTTTTAGTGTTCAGCCGGTTTCGCGGCTGGCGACTGGTATTTCAGATACTCTCCTCGATTCTGTTTTGTACCCTGATTCACCACGGGGCAGGCCTGGTTTACTATCTGTCCGGCGGTCGCTTCTGGACCCTGATCGTTTCCTACGTCGTTCTTACGGCAGCAGTCATCTGGTTTTTGATTCGGTTTCTGCGTCCCCTGCTGCGTCAGGCGTTGTTGGAGCTGCGCCGCGGCTGGTCGCTCATGTGTCTGATGATGGGGGCCTACTATGTTCTGGTCATCTACCTGATTCCTGGCTATGTTGGCATTACACGAAGCAGCACCATTCTCAAGCCTGCTGTCTCTCTATTGATGGTGGGCTTCTACTCCATTCTGACGTTCCTCTTTTCCAGCGTTCGCAAGGAAGCGGAAGCTCGCCACAGCGCCCAACTCTCCGTCTTGCAGCTCTCCGCCCTGCAAAGCCGCATGGAAGCGGTACGGGCCGCCGAAAATACCATTCGGACCGAGCGCCATGATCTGCGCTACCGGCTCCAGACTGTGGCGGAGTTAGTGGCCCGTGGGGACCGGGAGGCGGCACTGGACTTTCTCAACGCCGCCCAACAACGGCTGGACGATCACAAGGCAATCCAATGGTGCCGTCCGCCGGTGCTAGACGCCGTGTTTGCCTCTTACTTTGACCAGGCCCGGCGGCAGGGCATCCGGGTGGACGCTAAACTCTCTCTGCCGGACACGCTGCCTGTAAATGAGGGCGAGCTGGCCATTGCTCTGGCCAATGCATTGGAAAACGCCATTCACGCCAATCTCAAGTTACCCCAGGACCAGCGGGAACTCCGCTGCAAGCTGGTAGCACGCCCCGGTATTATGCTGGAGCTTGCCAACCCCTGCAACGGCGACGTTGTCTTTGGTCCCGACGGTTTGCCGGTGGCCCGGCGGGAGGGCCACGGTCTGGGCTGCCAGTCCATTTCCGCTTTTTGCAGGAAACATGGAGCCGTCTGCCAGTTTACACTGACAGACGGCTGGTTTCGGCTGCGTCTTATTCTATAAAGATTCACTCTGCACCGGTAGCCGCCGTCCCCAAAGCGGCCCAGGGCTGTCACCGGCTGGAGGAGGCCGGATTACCATGACGGATATAACCTTTTTAATATTCCGCTCTTTTTTCATTACCATTATGACCGTCGGCATGATGGCAAGCCTGACGGACTTTCGGTTTGGATGCAAAAAGCTGCTGGGCATTCTGGCTGTCTATAGTATCTGGGCCATTGGGTCCAGCGCGGCGCTGCTGTGGCTGGGAGGAGAACTGCTGCTGCTCCGGCTGTTTTTCTTCACCATCTCCATCCCCGCCATCCTTCTGACCTACTGGACCGCCAACGACACACCCGCCCAGGCGGTTTTCAACTATATCACCCAAATCCTGCTGTCTCTGCTGATGGCCTCCATGGTTCGTCTGGTAACGGATACCTTCCACCTCCCCAATTTCATGAACATCCTGTTTATGGGGGTGTTTTATTTTACCATCATTTACCTGGAGTGGCGCTTCCTGCGCCGTCCCTTTCGCATGCTGGTCAAGGTGATTCCGTCGCGCTGGGGCATCCTCACGCTCATTCCCTGCGTGTTTGCCGCCTACCTGATTTTCCTCGCGACCTGGCCGAGCAACTACCTTTACAACACCGCACAGCGGATCTATCTCTATGCGGCCATCGTCCCGCTGGTCATTGTATATATTGTCGTATTCAAAAGCCTGATTGCACAGTACCACATGCAGATGGAGCGGCAGAGCGCCACACTGCTGACGGTACAGATTTCAGCTTTAAAGGAAAAACTGCAAAAGGTAAAGGAAGTGGAGGACCGCATCCGAATCCAGCGCCACGATTTGCGCCACCAGCTCCAGACCGTCACGGAACTGGTGGCTCGGGGAGACTGGGAGGCGGCGCTGGACTTTCTCGACGCCGCCCAACAACGGCTGGACGATCACAAAGCGGTCCGCTGGTGCCGTCCGCCGGTACTGGACGCCGTATTTGCCTCTTATTTCGACCAGGCCCAGCGGCAGGGTATCCGGGTGGACGCCAAAATCGCCCTGCCCGATACCCTGCCGGTGGACGAGGGAGAACTGGCCATTGTCCTGGCCAACGCGCTGGAAAACGCCATTCACGCCAATTTGGAACTGCCCCAGTGCCGGCGGGAACTCCGCTGCAAGCTGCTGGGAAGCCCCGGCATCCTGCTGGAGCTTTCCAATCCCTGCACCGGTGACATTACCTTTGATACCGACGGTTTGCCCATGGCCCGGCGGGATGGACACGGCCTGGGCTGCCAGTCCATCTCCGCCTTTTGCCGGAAACACGGAGCCGTCTGCCAGTTTGCACTGACAGACGGCTGGTTTCGACTGCGTTTGATTTTATAAAACGGCAGTCACAGAATATAGTATTCAGTTTGTTCCTGGAGCCACTCCCGCAGATCGGTCAGCATGCCGGTACATTGGTCCTGTTTTTGCAGCGTGACAATGACCTCGTCGGTGATGGGCAGCAGCAGGTCCTTCGTCTCCAAAATCATAGACATTTCGCTGTAGGGAACCCGGCGGTTCTCCTTGGCTGCCGCGTGGGTCACCACCATCCCTTCGGAATCGAACAGCACCCGCAGAACCCGGAGTTCCGGGTTTTCCCTGCCCTCCAGCAGCTTGCCCGCCGCCTGGTCATAGGGGTCCCGCGGTATCCGTCTCCGGGTAATCAGTGCGGCGGCTCCCAGGGCCAGCAGAATCAGAGAAAAAATCAGAAAGCAGCCCAGTGTTTTCGGGTTGTTGTACGCACCAAACAGCAGCAGCAACCCCAGGGGCATACTCAGAATGGCCAGGACTGCCCGCAGATTGCGCCAGAGGATGACCGTACCGATGCCGAAGCAGATCGCACCCACCAGCAGCGGTGTCAACAACTCCTGCGGCTCCATCAGGCCCGGCAGCAGCAGCACCAGGCTCAGCAGCCAATTCAGCAAACCAAGCGCCATCCGGCGGCGGCGGCGTTGATCCGAAACAGCCTGCGGCACCTTGGGAACGCTGTTGATCTTATCGGTCAGCTCCCACAGTTTGGGGTGCTGCCGACGGGACAGGATTTCTGAATAGTGTTCCAGGGCGTCGCGGACCTGGGGCCGCAGAGATACTGTGTCCATCGGCGATATCGAAAAAGAATAGGTCCGTTCCATGGAACTGCCTCCTGTCACGGCTTCTGCCATGTTTTTGATCTGCCCCGTCCGGGACGGAACAAGCGGCCCAAATCCAATGTACCCTGGCCGCTGTGGGGCTATTGTACCATAAACAACGCGGCAAAATCCATCCCTTTTCCCTCACGATTTTCTTTTTCCGCACCGCACAGCGGCCGCCGGACCCACTCTAAGCAGAGCGGACCGGCGGCCGTTGTCTTTTTTAGTGTTTCAGCCCATTGGGCCAGCTGTGGCCGTGCTCAGCGCAGAGGCGCTTCACCCAGGTTTGTCAACGTCTGGTCCATCTGCGCCAGCGTCAGCCGATGGGTTACGCCGTAGATCACCACGGCGTCCCGCCGGGACAGAGGCCACAGGGGGGCGCTGACGGCCACCCGCAGCAAATACTGTGTCTCCTCCAGAGAGGCCCCCAGGCCGAAGCAGAGGCACAGCAGCCGGTCCCTGGACGGCGTCCGCCGTCCGGCAAACACCTGATGGAGATAGACCTGGCTGACACCGCTGCGCCGGGCCAGTTCCGCTTTGGATATGGTCCGTTTCCGGTACAGCGCCGTCAGCACCGACGGCACCGTGTCCCGGATAAACCGTCCTTCCAACCGCCGGATGCAGGCGGCCGGGTCGTTGGTACCAGCCAGTTCCCGCAGCAATTCCGCAGTGGTTTCCTCCGCCATGGCGCAGCCTCCTTTACTTTCCAACAGGAATGATTTATACTGATAATATGCAATATTTGCGTACAAAAAGCAATATGCTGGGTGCATAGTGTACCCATTGGGGGGATTTTTATGTACACTTGGTTTTCTGAGGCTCTGGCGCGGGAGTACGATACGGAGCGGGTATTGAAGGAAAGTCCCCGGGGCAGCGTGAAGCTCCTGCGCCATCGGGAAAGCGGAAAGCGGTTTGTACTGCGGCAGTTTCAGGGCAACAGCGAAGTCTACCGAAAACTGCTGCAATACACCTGTCCCAATCTGCCGGTGATTTATGAGGCCGTGGCCGACGGCGAGCATGCTCTGGTACTGGAAGAGTATATCCAGGGCGATACGCTGGGCTTTCTGTTGCAGGATGCCTGCTTTTCTCAAAAGGAGACGCGGCGCATTGTTTTGCAGGTATGCCGCGCCCTTTGGGTGCTCCACTCTCTGGGGGCCGTCCATCGGGATGTGAAGCCGGAGAACATTATTTTACGGGGCAGCGAAGCGGTGCTCATTGACTTTGATGCCGCCCGGCTCCACAAACCGGAGCACGACAACGACACACAGATTTTGGGGACCAACGGTTTCGCCGCGCCGGAGCAGTACGGTTTGACCCAATCGGATGTCCGCAGCGATATTTACTCTCTGGGCATTCTCATCAACGTCATGCTGACGGGCCAACACCCGTCGAAGCATTTGGTGGAGGGCCGCATGGGCCGCATCGTGGAGCGGTGCACCCATGTGAACCCCGAGCGGCGCTATCAGAACGTTCTGCGGCTTATGGAGGCGTTGTAATGGAGCACAGCTGTCCCCTCTGCGGAAAACCGCTGCCCGACGGTGCATCCTTCTGTCCATACTGCGCCCACGGTCTCAACCGGCGGCAACAGCTGGAGCCGCCCCGGTGTGTGGGCGGAATACTGCGGCGAGCGGCTAAGGCCCTGGGGCTCTTGGTCCTGGCGGCGGCGGTGCTGCTGGGACTGGCGCAAATGCGAAAGCCCAAAACGTACACGGGGCAAGGCAGTTTGACCTACACCGACCGGGACGGCACCTATGAACTGGTGCTGGGGGATTCAGGAAGCCGTCAAGATCCCACAGCGGTGTATACGGTCCATACGCCGCTGGAAGAGGAGCATGGAAGATTTATCCATCTGTTTATCAATGAGAAGGCAACCGGCAGCGACGTGACGGAACTGTTTATTCAGAACAAGATTTTGGCCCATCGGGTGGAAGTGGTGCCGGACGAGCCCACGGATCATGGGGTGACGCTGGAGGAGCCGTCGCTGGTAAACATCATCAATCTGGGCTGCTCCTTCCAGAGCAACGTCCGCTGGACGGGCAGCAGCCCTGATGTGACCATTTGCTGGACGCTGCACATGAAAAACGGCGACACCTTATGTCTGGAGCAGCGGCAGATCGTGGAGCCCCTGGCGCTGCGGCGGTACACGGCGGAGGACCTGCCCATGGAGACCCTGGGCCAGCTGCAGCAGAGCATCAACCGGCTGAGCAATGAGCTGCCGCCCGACGTCATGGCGGAAATTTGCCTGCCGCCGGTGGAATATGTGGGGACGCTGAACCTGTCGGGCTATCCCATCCGCCTGTACGGCAGCCGGAACGGGGACCAGTGTACCACCATCCGGGGCGGCATCCGGGTGAAAGGCCAGGGCGATGACGCCAACCGGATCGCTGATATCGAGTTTCGCGGCCCCGGCGTGGGCCTGGAAGTCACGGCCCCGGTGAAGGTGTCCGGGTGCAGCTTCCAGGGCTACGAGACGGCGGTGGCCACCAAGAACTGCAAGCGGGTGGAACTGTATGACTGCCTGCTGACGGACAACACCGTGGGACTGTCCCTGGCGGCGCAGATGGGAGAAAATAGGGTCGAGCAGTGCCGGCTTGCCGGAAACGGCACGGGGATTCTGCTCCCCAGCGGCAACTCGGTGGCCCAGGTGGAGATCATCAACTGCGTACTGGAACAAAACGGCGTCAATCTGGACAACCAGGGTGGATTTCCCCTCAGTCTGACGGACACGGCTGTGACCTGAAAACGCGCCGGGCGCACCGCAATCTGCGGCACGCCCGGATGCTCAGAACAGCGTTTTCTCGTTTTCTTCGTACAGCTTGTCATTGACCAGGGGCAGCGCAATACCATGGGCAATGGCATGGAGGATGATGGCATCCCGCCGCACCCGTGGATAGAGCTGGGCATAGCTCGCCTGCCGCAATAGCTGCTGGGTCTCCTCCACCGTGGCCTCCAGGCCGATGCAGAGACACAGGAGCCGGTCCCGGGACGGATTGCGCCGCCCGGCAAAGACCTGATGGAGGTATACCTCGCTCATGCCCGCCTGCCGGGCCAGGGCCGCTTTGGTCAGGTGTTTCTGCTCATAAAGCTCCGTCAGCAGCACCACCACATCCTGATTGACAAACAGCGCCGCGTTGCCCTGCAAATATGTATCAATGCTGTTGTCCTCCATCAATTCCTGGCGCAAATCGCTGGTCGTCTTGTCCGACATGATTTCACCTCTTTACCGTTGCTGGTTGCAGTTCTGTCCTAACAGTACAATATCCCGGCTGAAAATACAATATGCCCGGTGCATTGTGACGAACATCCGTCCCATTTACCGGAAGACAGAAGAAGAAAGAAGGCATCAGTATGAAGCACATCTGTCCCCATTGCGGCGCGGAACTGTCGGACAGGGCATCGTTCTGTCCCCACTGTGCCAGCAGTTTACAGATGCGGCAATCCATGGAGGCCCCGGCCTTTCTGCGCCGCCGCTCCCTGCTGCCGGTGCTGGCGGCGCTGCTGGTCCTGGCGGTGGCCCTGGTCCTGTGGGGCTGTCTGCGGCCCAAGGGACTGCCCAAGGGGCCCACGGAAGCGGTAATCCTGCAAGAAGATGAAAACGGTCAGTGCATCGTCAGCGCCGAAGTCCTGCAGGCGTGGTTCCCGGAGGTGACGGCCATGAATTTCGGTACCACCTCCATCACCAGTGACAACATCGACGACTATCTGGTGGACAATTTTCAGATGGCCGCCCTGGTGTCCAGTCAGGGTACGGAGGGCAGCGGGACGGAGTGGAATATGTTCAATGCCCGCAGCAACGGCTCCAGCCGCCATTGTATGCTGTTGTTTGACACCAACCTGCATCTGATGGGCTACTTCATCGGTCAGCCTGAAAACCTTGGCGACGGGCAGTGGCAATTTGATGTGACGTTGTGCGACTACGACTTTACAACGCTCTATGAAAAAGAACTGGCGTCTTTTGACGCGGAGTGGGAAAGCCTGTTTTCCAATTACATCGCCCCAGAGGACATTGCTTCGTCGGGGGCCGTATGGTATCTCAAAGGCTACAATACGGGAAAAACGTCCACCCTGCGGCAAAGCGACGCTCAGCTCTATCACCTGTGGACTGTCTACAACAGTCCTACCAGAGAAAACCAGTGTCGGGAGCTGGAGCGGCTGGAGCAGGACCTGCCCGACGAGGGCCGATGGATGTGCTATCTGCTGCTGGACGGAAACAATGAGCTGGTGGGATACACCATGCTGGATACCAATGGAAACGGAGGAGAACCATCATGACGGAACATCCCTGCCCCCACTGCGGCACACCCCTGCCGGAAGGTGCGTCCTTCTGCCCCCACTGCGCCAAGGAGGTGGAGGAGCGCAAGCCTGCCCGGAAGGCCATTCCCTTGCGGCGGAAGATCCTGGTGGCCCTGCTGGTGCTGGTGGTGGTGGCCGCCGGGCTGGTCGGCTGGCGCATGGCCGATCAACCAGATGTCTATGACGGCCAGGGCGGCGTCACCTACGGTGACTACCAGCTGGTACTGGGCTATCCCGACGCCCGGTTCACGCCCCTGCCGGAGCGGTATCAGCAGAGCGCTCCCGGCGAGCGGTACCGGTTCCCGTCGCTGCTCTTTATCAATGATGCAGCCACCGGCGAGGATGCCAAGGCGGCCTTCTCCCAGGAGATGGAAGGCATCACGGCCCAACTGCTGGAGTCCACCGGCGGCGATCTGGAGATCACCTGCAGCGAGCCGGCCCCCAACGACTATAACACCGACGCCATCGTCATGAGCTTTGTCGATTTCACCGGCAGCGGCACCTCCCAGATGATGTGGAGCATCACCATGAAAAACGGCGACACCATCCACCTGCGTCAGGATATCATCGTGGATCCCATTCCCGTCCATGACTACCACTATCAGGACTACCCTATGGAGACCACGGAGCAGCTGCAAGCGCTGCTGGAGCAGATTCGCTCGGAGGTGGGCGAGGCCGACATCGTCAACATCTACCTGCCGCCGGTGACCTACACGGGCCAGCTACGGCTGGACCGCCAGGGCTACAACTTCTACGGCTGCACTGACGGCCAGCAACGCACTACCTTTACCGACACGGTCCAGGTGGTGGAGAGCGGCTGGTGGATCTGCTTCTTCTACGACATGGACTTTATCGGCGACGGTGACGGCATTGGCGTGTCGGCATCGGGCAATACCCGGCTGACGGGCTGTAACCTTTCCGGCTGGGATACGGCGGTGCTGGCCTATGGCTCGGCCTGGGTCAACGTCATCGAGTGCGACGTTCGGGACAACAAAATCGGCTTCCACTTCAACAGCGAGGGCAACAGCGCCAACCACTCCCTCTACAACGACAACGTCTTTGAGAATAACGGTACAGCGGTGCTGCTGGAAAGCGTTCCCACAGACATGAGGCTTCAGTTCCCCGGTACGGTGTTCCGCGGCAACGGCACAGATATCAATAACCGCTGCGGTCAGAACCTCAACACCGAAGAAACCATTTTTGAAAATTAAATCTTGACAGAAAGACGCCCCGCCGGTTCCAGCCGGCAGGGCGTCTGTTTCGTTATGCTTTGATGTCGATGGCGTTGCCGCTGGTCAGCGTCAGGCTCCGTCCATCGGAGGATTGGACAATGTGCCGCTCCACATCCTCCCTGGTAATCCCCTGGAAAATGGCAGGGTCCAATTTGTCCCCCAGCTTCCAATCGGGATTGGCCTCCTTGACCAGATTGTAAAATGCCCGATTGTAGCAGCCCTCGTATTGCTGCAACGTCCAGGTGCCCTTGAGCCGCTGGGATTTCTCCACACTCAGTTGATAGCGGGTGTAGACGGCGGTCCGGTCCGTCTCGGCGCCGCTCATACCGTTGTCCCGGATGTACTCCCGCAGCGCCATGTCAAACATATCCTGCCGGGCGGCTTCGGGAATGTCGATGAGTTTTTGATGGGTGGACGGGTCCATGCCGGTGATGTCCATCCCTGCTACGCCGTAGCAGTTCAGACGGTCGCCGTCCTCATCCAGCATTCCCATGAGATTGCGGATGGTCCGCTCCTCGTCGCCTTCGTAGAGCTTTGCCATTTCATCCACCACTGTGGTGTCTCTGCCCAGCATTTTGAGCAGCATGCGCAGCTCCTCCAGTTTGGCTTCATATTGGTTCTTTTCTTCGCTGCCGGCGGCTTTTCCTTCTTCCATCATGGCCTTGGCGGTCTGATATCGTTTGCTGCCGGTATCAATGGGGCCGGTATAGGGCTTGAATGGTACTGCTTCTATGGACATGGGAATGACACCTCCAGTATTGGAATCTCTACTTCTATCATCGGCCAGTCCCGAAAAATATTAACAGCGGCAGATTAGCGTTCCCCCATAAGCCCTTTAACCGTTGTACCACCTACTACATAATCAGTGCGCTCTTTTTGTTCCCTAATACGTTACTCTTAATACTTATACAACTTAGTTAGTTAGTCCAGCTCCGGGCCTTCATAGAACCAATGCTCCGCGGCGCGGTACAATTCTGTGAGTTCCTCCGGGGTAAATAACTGCGCTCTGGGGATCAGGCCGGAGCGGACAGCAAAGTCCTGCTTGGCGCTCTGGAAGTTATCTTCATAGTAGTGACCGTGGCTGACTCCAGTTCGGTCATAGTCCCAGATCCAGGTTACAAATTGATACCCCTGGCCATTTTCTCGCTCCTGGCCTGCCAGCACCGCGCCGCCGAAGTCTGCCAGCAGGCGGAAGTCCTCATGCAGGCCAGAGGCATGGAGCAGGGGGGCGTTTTGCATCGCTTCCACATAACTGTATACCTCGTCCGCGGCCACGGCCACCTGATGGTACAATTCACTGGCCTCCTCATTTTTTCTTCCGGCCGGAAGCAGGAATACGTCGTTTCCAGGTGATACATAGAGTGCAGGCTGGCCGTGGAGGAATATCTCCAGCCGATTGTCCTCTATGGCGGATGACTCAATTCCGTCTATATTGAGCCGCCGGGATAATTCTGTAAAAAATTTCTTTCCCATATGATCCCCCTTTTCTCGTTTTCTTTTCTGGATTTACATTCGTCTGAACAAATTGCTGCTTCCACCTCTGTGGTAACAAAAAAGCCAAGATCCTGTTTCCAAGATCTTGGCCCAATAAACCTTATTCTCTATGAAAAATGCGCGAGTTCAAGTCCTGCCTGAATGAAGACCACTCGCTTGAATATCGGAAAAAAGAGGCTCGTAGATTTTCCAATCTACGAGCCTCGGAAGGCTTGAAAATACTGAGGTTTTTCCCTCAATATCTTTTTTAACCTTCCCATTTGGTGGACTAGAGGTTTCCAAATCCGAACTATTTATATCATTTAGGTTGACGGCCTTTGTGCCGCCTTTGTAATTGATATCCGTCGCCTTGAACTGGTCGAGGAAGAAAGCGATTTGCTCACGGGTCAAGGCCGGGTGCTGAATACGGTTTTCTGTAATGTGTTCTTCAAGGTCGCTCTTTGATTGCTCCAAATCAGAAAGGCGTTGCTTGGTGGATTCCGTGATGATTCCCGCTTGGATGGCGTTCAGCATATTTTCAATGCCCTTTTCCACCTCGGAAAGCTGTTGTTCCAGCAAGCGTAAATCGTGGTTTTCTTCGCCCTGTAAATCCAGCAGCTTGTCTGTGATGCGCTCCATCAGCGGCCCATCCATTACAATCATCATGGTTTGCTGTACCACAAAATTTTCAATCCATTCCTTTTTCACGGGCTTTTTCTTGCAGCCCTTTTTGTTTTTCGCACCGTGGCACTTATAGTAGCGGTAAACCTTTCCACCTGTCCCTGTACCGCTCTCTCCGGCCATCATACGCCCACATTCGCCGCAAAACAGTTTTGTAGTCAGCAAATATCGCTCTGCCGCTTTTGCCGCCGCCGGGGTCTGCTTGTTCTTTTCCATGCGGGCCTGCACCCGATTAAATACATCTTCCGATACAAGGGCAGGAACACCGCCGGGGATGACTACATCTTGGTATTTGTATTCCCCGATGTACTTACGGTTTGTCAGAACCGTGTGAAAAGTGGAATAGCGGAACGAAAAACCCTTATTGGTTTTCAATCCTCGCCGATTGAAGTCATCCTTGATGCTTGCAATCGTTTCGCCCTCCGCATACCGGCGAAAAATCTCCTGTACGATGGGGGCAGTTACCGGGTTGACCTCTAAATGCTGGGTTTCTTTGTTTAGCGTATAGCCCAGCGGAACAGTGCCGCCGTTGTTTTTCCCTTTGAGGGCATTTTCCTTTTGGCCCCGGTGGATTTTCGCGGACAGCTCGGCGGAATAGTATTCGGCCATGCCCTCTAACATGGATTCAAGGATGATGCCTTCCGGCCCCTCGGCGATGTGTTCTGTGGCGGAGACAACCTTGACGCCGTTTTTCTTTAGAGCTGCCTTGTAGTGCGCGCTGTCGTAGCGGCTCCGGGAGAAGCGGTCAAGTTTCCACACAAGAACGATTTCAAACAGGTGTTTGTTGCTGTCTCGTATCATTCTTAAAAAGTTCTCTCGTTTATCAATGTCTTTTGCTGCGGATTTCGCACGGTCAATATACTCGCCCACAACAGTGATGCCCTGCCGCTGGGCGTATTCCATACACTCCCGGATTTGCCCTTCAATGGATTCTTCCCGTTGTCTATCGGAAGAAAAACGGGCGTAAATGACTGCTTTCATTTTTGACTGGCCTCCATCATCTCAAATAGGGCGGCTTTCAACTTTTCATTATAAGGAGAAGATGGGTCAAAGCACATTTCTATAAATTGCTTCATATCCTTGTCGCTGTATTTCAACTGCGGTTTGCACTCGTATAGTTTTCCTTGCGGCTGGTCGGTGCGACAACAAAGATAATCCATGGAAATATCGAAGTAATCTGCATACCACACAAGGAGTTTAACGGATGGGGCGGTCAACCCTTTTTCCGTTTTTCCAATGGTGCTTTGGTTGCTCCCGCATAGTTTGGCAATATCCGCTTGTGACAAATGGACACTTTCCCGTAATTCCCGCATACGCTGGCCGATTTGATTCATAATATCGCCCCTTTCTGAATCTATTATAGCACCATATTCACTTAATATCAAGTCTAAAATAGAATTATAAGATAGCCCCAAAAGACTTATGCCCGCAGGCATGAGAGCGACGGATTATCCCAGCGGGATAATCCATGGAGCGTACCAACCTCTGACCCCGCCTTGCTGCGGATCGCGTCGCGCACCCCGGCCCCGTCCGTGGCGGGCCACCAGCGCCCCGACCTCATAGCAAGCCACCCTCTGAACAACAAAAAAGCGGCTTGGCAGCTGCCAAACCGCGAAAAACCGCTTGCATCCTGTAATAGAATCAGCTAAAATAGGGGCAAGGCGAATAATAAGGGCAGGGCGCAGGGTGTCCCCACACCCCACGCCCCTATGCAGGAGACATGACCTCCCACACAGCAGTAAAACTGCGCCACACCCATTATATAAGGATTCTTCCCTTTTTACAAGGATGATTTCTCCGTGAAATGGGCTTGTGTGCTGTTTAAGAGTTGTGCAGGGAAATACATACTTGCACGGCTCTTTTGTTCGCCCCGCAGGTGCCCACGGGGGCCGGGAATGTCCCGCCCCCAAGGGCCGCTCTGCCGGGGAGCATTGGCACACAAATTGATATTGATATAGAAGGAGAGATTACCCATGAAAAGATACCGGCGTTTTTGGGGCGCTCTGCTGGCTGCTGTCATGCTGGTCAGCACCGTTCCGGCCGCGCACGCGGCAGTTACCGACGGGAGCCTGAACCCCGAAACCTGCATCGGTGCCGAGTTCGACGAGAGCGTCTACGATGCCGTGGGACACATCAGCGATGCCAAGAACGGCAAGTTTGACTGGCCGTCCAGCGGAACCGTCCTGCTTAAAGCCGCAGGCACCAACTGGTCTGTCTCGAAGTGCAAGGGCATCACAATCCCTGCCGGACTTGTCGTCGACATCTACCAGTACCACGCAAATGACGACAGGGAGTATGTGTACGAACTGATTGGTCACTACGATACCACCGACGGCTCTGCATACACCATCGGCTCCAGTTCCAGCAACACCGGCACTTCCGGCAACTCTGGTTCGTCCAGCAATTCCAGCCGTCCCGGTAACTCCCTCAATGAAGATTGGGGCGAAGTCGAAAAGGTCTTCACTTCTGGCGTCAAGTCTGACACCTATGATGCCGCATACACCGATGTACCTTCTGATATGTGGTGCTACGACGCAATTATGACTCTCACAGAAGGTGGCCTCTTGAATGGCTACGGCGGCGGCAAGTTCGGCCCCAATGATGCCCTGACCCGTGCGCAGGTGGCATTCATCTACACCAGACTGATTGGCAACGAAGTTGAAGGCTCCGGCGACTCCCTCGGTTACAAGGCATATCAGGATAATGCCGTTTCTGACCGTGCCTTTGCGGCAATGTGGCTTGCCGGTAACCTGACCCGTAAAGGCGGTAAGACCATTCTGACTGACTATGAACTCTCGCTCGTTGATGGTTCAGGTGGTCTCATTGCAAATCAAGTGGGCCAGACTGCCAGCATGTGGCAAGCCGTATATGACAATTGGCGTGCCAGTCTGGACGGTGGTAAAGACCCCAGCACCTATATCTCGTCTGTCGATGACCTGCCCGACGCTGCCGCAATCCATCAGTGGATTGAGGAGCATTGGGAACTTGCCGGTAAAGTCATGCTTATCCAGGAAAGTAAAGATGTCATCGTCAAGGCGTGTGAAGACGCAATCTGCCGCATCTACAACCTCGGCATGATTGCCGGCACGGACGCTCAGGGCACCTTCAGCCCCTATGCACCGCTGACCCGTGGCCAGTTGGCTACCATCTTGTGGCGTGCCGGTTGGATT
>LBJMR02800__coassemble_318_pt1 | contig 40965 bp, 34 predicted proteins | sample LBJMR02800__metabat2_high_PE_031 | metagenome-assembled genome bin LBJMR02800 | reverse complement strand
TCTTTCTGGCCTATTGTTCCTATTATACCACATTACTCGTGTAAACACTATTTAAAATGTGTTTCATACTTTTGTGGAGGATTACAGTTCTCTGTTGAAAATTTCGATATTCCTTCCATTTCCCATAAAAACACCGTGCTCCTGCAATAAAACCACATAACATCTACTGTTTCAGCAAAAAAGATCTGACGGCGGAGGTTGCTCCGCAGCCAGATCTTTGATATGATATTATGAAAATTACCATCTTTTTTCGCACGGAATCAATCAAAGGAGCGTTGCTGCATGAATAAGCTGATTAAAGGCAAGTCCCTTGCAGAAAAGGTATACGATGTACTTTGTGATCAAATCCGGGGCATGCGTCCCGGGGACAACCGTCTTCCGTCAGAGGATGAATTGTCCCGCACCCTTGGCGTCAGCCGTCCGACCATACGGGAAGCTCTGAAACGGCTGCTGATGAACGGCATTGTTTCGACCTATCACGGAAAAGGCACCTACGCACACCCTTCCGTTCTCTCCGCCCATGGGCGAATGGACTTAAACGGTAATTTTGAACAAATGCTTGCAGAACAGTATCCCGATGTGGAAGTACTCCCGGACCCGCCCTGCTTTCGATCTCCCTCACCGCTATTTTTACAGCATTTCGGTCAATACTCCAAAGATATTTACGCCTGCAGCTGGCTTTATCGCGCCAATCAGCTTCCCATGCTGTACTGCAGCTATGAAGTAAACCCCGATTTTTTCACAGAACATGCGAAATTCGATCAGAAAGTTACCAGTCTGCCGCAAATCAGTGCCCTCTATCTGCGTGCTCCCATTGACTATTGTACCATGGTGCCGCAAATCGCAGACGCTTCCTCCATTCAGTCCAAACTACAGTTGGAAGGATCTGGGCATATTTTGTGCTGGGCTGAACAGATCTTTGATCTCCACGATAACCTTGTAGCGGTCGGCCGGGTATATGTACATCCGGTCAATATGGAACTGTCGGTTGTAGCGCATCTCTCTAATTAGCCAATAGCCTGGATTTACGTTTGGCCCCCTTATAAAATCGCCCTGGACTCGACTTTACGCCGAGTCCAGGGCAATTTTTGCTGATTTTATTACATCAAGTCCAGTCCCGGAAAACAGGAAGCTGGTTGACTGGTATTACGTTTTTCTTTACGCCGGCCTACTGCAATCATCTCTTGCAGCTTTTGTTCGTGAAGCCAAAACTGAGATTATGGCAGGTATCCGCCAAAAGGCACATAAAATCAGGCTGTCGGGTCTGAAAGCCCCACAGCCTGATTTCACACGTCCCGGTTCAAAGCACAGCTCTTCATACTGTGGCCGGAGCAGATTTGCAGCGGTCTGTTCTCGTTTCCGTAGAAATTACAATTCCTTCTGGATGGTCAGAATGTTCTTGCCGTCGCGGTACTCATAGGAAATGTGATCCATACTCCGCTTCACCATCAGGATACCCAGGCCACCGATTTCCCGCTCCTCAGCTGCAAGACTGGTGTCTGCATCCTCCTTTTCCAGAGGATTGAACGGTTTTCCGGCATCCTCAAAGCGGATGATGGCCGTCCGAGGTGCTCCCTTGATACCACAGCTGATGGTAGCTTCGCCATGGTCCGGCGCGTAGGCATAGTGGGCAATGTTGACATACAGTTCTTCCACGGCCACCTGAATGGCAATCTCCGCCTTGGCCGGACAACCGGCCGCTTTCAGATGCCGCTCTACAAACTCTTGCACCGTCTGTAACTCGTCCAGCTCCGCCGGCACCGTAATGCTGTCCATGGCCACGTCGTCATCGCCCACGCTCTTGATCTGGAGACAGAGCATGGTGATGTCGTCGAACTGTGGGGCATCGCCCACAAAGTGGTCAATGTCCTCCTTGACACCGTTGAGCAGCGCCTCAGGCTGCGTCGCGCCGCAGCTGTTGAGCGCCGTCAGCATGCGGTCCGTGCCATAGAGGGTGTTGGAGGCGTCGGTGGCCTCAGCCACGCCGTCGGTGTACACAAACAGCGTATCTCCCGGCCGCAGTTGCATCTCATAGGGATGGTACCGGGACCCCTCCATGCCCGCCAGGACAAAGCCATGGCGGTCCTTGTAGAGTTCAAAAGACCCGTCGCTATGCTTGACAGCCGGGTACTCATGACCAGCGTTGGCCGCCGTCAGACGTCCCGTGGAGATCTCATAGATGCCCAGCCATGCGGTGACAAACATCTCTGCTTCGTTGTTTTCACACAGCTGATTGTTGACCGCCGCCAGAACATCCTGGGGAGCTTTCCCGGTCAGGGCTTCGTTTTTGATGAGGGTCTTGGCAATCACCATGAACAGTGCCGCCGGAACGCCCTTGCCGGACACGTCGGCAATAACCAGGGCCAAATGGTTGTTATCGACCAGGAAGAAATCATAAAAGTCGCCGCCCACCTCCTTGGCCGGATGCATGGTGGCGTAGATATCAAACTCGTCCCGCCCGGGGAATGCCGGGAAAATACACGGCAGCATATTGGCCTGAATCTGGGTTGCAACGCTCAGTTCCGCGCCGATGCGTTCCTTCTCCGCAGTAATCTTGCTCAGGTTATCGATGTAGTTTTCCAGCTCGTCGAGCATGTAATTGAAGGAGCCGCCCATGCTCTCAATTTCGTCGCCGGTGTGCAGTTCCACGTGCTGATTCTGGAATTCACCGGCCTCGGTCACCCGCTCCATCTGGTTGGCCAGCACGCTGATGGGCCGGGTGACCGTATGGCGGACAAACAGAATGTAGCAGGCAATGGCCACAGCAATGATATTCAGGGAGATGCCCAGCATTGTATAGAGGAAGGAGTTCAGGAAAGACCGCACCTCACCCATATCTATAATGTACTGGATCTCAGCAATTGCCTGTCCGTTTTCGTCGAGAATGGGCCAGCTGGCTGTATAGTTATAGCCGTAATCGTTGTCTGTGACCAGAGGCTGCGAGGTGCCCACGTTCTGCTTGTACAGTTCCCAGCCGATGGTGTAGTTTTGGAGATCCTCAGGGCTGGAAGCGGCATCGACGTAGAGGACGTCGGTGCCGTAGGGCATCTGGGCCGCCGGGTCATCGCCCATCTCCGGCACACAGGTGTCAATGTAAAATGTAACGCTGTCGGCATCCTTGGACGTCAGGGAGAGAAACGTGATATTGCCGTCCTTTTTCAGTTGGTTGAGAAGATTGACTGTCCGCGTGTATGCCTCAGTCTGATCGCCGCCGGGCGCGATGATGGCTTTCACGTCATCCACCGACAGCATGGTGGCAATGCTCTTGGCGCCGAACACCACACGCTGGGCATACATATTTTCCAGGTATTTTCCGGTGTTTACATAGCTGAAAATGGAGATGAAAATGGATAGCACCACGCCCAGAATGGTCAGCGATACCACAAACTTGGGCAGCAGCCTCATCTTGATTCTTCTCTTTTTCATACGCGATTGCCTCCTCCGAGCAGTAAGTAGTAAATGGCAGCCGCGCACTGGCACGGCCCGTCACAGCAGGGGCACTCCAGATCCGGTACCGCCTCCCAAAACCGTTCCACATCCGTCAGGTGGCGGAAATGAAACACATCCAGGCTCCGGTTCACCGGAATCCGGCCCTGGGGCTTCCAGCACACACAAAAAGCCAGGTCCGCATGCAGCTTTGTTTGCAGCAGGTTCAGAAAGTAACCCACCAGATCCAGCGACAGTGTTCCGCCGCGGAAATCCTCAAGAATCCCGATGGAGCGGAGGTTGGCCACCACCGCGTCCGCCGGGCACAGGCCCGACAGACTCTGCCGGTCCAGCTTGGTAAAGGCGGCCATTCCGTCCAGGTCCGTCAGCTGGAAGTAGTAGTATCCTGCCGCCTTTCCCTCCGGCGTCCGCAGCAGAAAGAAAAAGTGTTCCGGACGGCCGCAAATTTCCCGCAGATACTCTGTAGGGTAAAGATTCTTGCCCACGCAGCGGTCGCAGAGATCCGCCGCCACAGACACCGTGTCCGGCTTCAGAGGCTCCACCGAAAAGTGGACCCCGTCGGGGTGACTGACAATGGCTTGGTTCATGTTTTACCCTCCCAGACACGCAATCATCCGGAGGCCCACTCGAAGCTCTGTGCACTCAGACATGGCCTCAGCCCGCAGGGCGTCATAGTGACGTCTGAGCCATTCGGCGCAAGCACTATACGTGGCATTGTCCGGCTCCTCCTGGCAGAGGATCTCCATGTCCAACGGCAGATAGGAAAAAAACGTCTCAAACATATCCCGCTTCTTTTCCAGCTGGCCGTCGTTGGCCCGGATCTCCACCAAATGCTGCCGGATCTCCCGGTAGCCGCACTGCTCCATCCATCCGGCCACATGTTCTCCGCACCGGCGGTTGCCTGCCCATGGATCTGTCTCCAACATCTGCAAAAACTGCCGGAACAGCTGGTCGGTGTCGGGCGTCAGGCCACTGGAAGCATCGTCGGCTTCTTCAATCACAATACGTCCGCCAGGGGCCAGGAACCGCCGCAGTCCTTCCAGGAGCGCTACGGGGTTCTTGAGGTGCATCAACACAAAGGAAGCACTGATGATATCAAATGCTTCCACGCCCTCCCGCTCCATAATTTGCTCCAAATTTCCCTGGAAATCCGGTGCTTCCACATTACCGGCATAAAAGGAAAACTTTTCGCTGCCGTACCGCATCTGCGCCCTGTGGGCCAGTTCCTCCTGGATTTCCAGTCCAACCACCTTCTGGATCTCCGGAACATCAAAACGGTCTACGGTTTTACTGCCGTCATTGCAGCCCAGGTCCAGCAGCCGCAGCTGATGATGGCCGTTGAAAAAGCGGCGGTAAAAGGGTTCCTCGCACTCCCGAAGCAGTCGATTCTGGGTTGCCAGGCGGTTCAACTCCTGGTCATTTTCAAAGACACTTTGGGTATTCAAGTAGGGTTCCTCCCTTAGAGAATCAGATAGAGATAGTTGAAGATCAGCTTCCGCTGGTAGTTGTAAAACTGGGTTTTCTTGGTGATCAGGCCAATAACCGCGTTGTCAATGTCATCGCCGCTGGAATCAAAGGGGTTGTAGGTGCGGACGTTGTCGCGGATACGCAGGATGCACTCCCCTTCATTGTCGAGAAGCCGGATGGCAATGGAACGGACCCGCCGCGTATCCCGGAGGCCGAACTTGATGATATTGAGAATCAGTTCCTCCACAATCAGGTGGATAAAAAATGCCTTTTTATAGTCAACCTCCCACTGATCACACACCTGCTCGAGATCGTTGGCAATCTCGGTGATGCTGTCGGTGGAAATGGTGTAAACCTTCTCAAACGCCTGTCCGGTGGAAGCGTACTTTTGCTCGGTGTAGCGGTTGGAGCTGCTGACACCGTGAATCACTACCACGCCGATCAGGCACAGAGCTTCCGTGATAACGTAGGTCAGACTCAAGCCTACAATGTGCATTTGCGAAATGAGTGCCATACCCAGCACCAACATCAGTACAAAGTTTCTTGCGATTGACATCCCACCGGCCAGCCGGGCCCGTCCAATGGCCTGCCAAAAGGCCGTGGCCAGGGCATTGACGCCCATAAAGAGGAAACAGCCCACGTAGACGCGCACCGCCGGCACCGCCAAGTCCAGGGCGGTCTGATCGGTAATGCCGAAAAACCGGATCAGTGCCGGGGCTTTCAGCGCGAAAATGGCTGCCACCAGGATGCCGCCGGCCACGACAATTTTCAAGCCCTGGCGCATGGTGGTCAGGATGCTGGCGCTGTCCTTTTCCCCGGCAAAAATGGAAACCACAGTGGAAATGGCGTTGCCCGCGCCGTCAAAGATGGCGGCAGGGATGGTGCTCATGGTGTACATCACCCCAAAGATGGCCACATAGGTTACGCCGTTGCCGTCGCCGCTGGCCAAGAGCAGGATGTTGAACGTAAACATGACAATGGCCTGGAAGATAAACGCCGAACCAACGCCGAATCCGTTGACTACGAATTTCTTCAGGTCCTCCCAACGCACCACCCGCAGGCCCAGCCGCAGCAGCGCCCGTTTACGGAAAAAGTGGGACAGCAGCACCAGAAGGCCCAGGGTTTCACCAATGCAGAGAGACGCCGACGCGCCCACGATTCCCCAGTTCAATCCCTTCATAAAAACGAAGTCCAGCGACAGATTGACTACGATCACCACCGCCGAGGACACAGCGGCCAGCGCAGGACCGCCATCGGTACGAACCGCCGCCGCCATGATGTGGTAGAGGACGAAAATGGGCGCCGAGACAAAGACCACCGTCAAATACTGCTCCGACAGGCTCCGCAGATTGTCCTGGGCTCCCAGGAAATCCAGAATCTGCTGCCGCAACAGCAGCGTCGCCGCCATACAGCCCAGGCCCACGATCAGGCCTGTCAGCAGCACCGAATGAAACCGGCGGTTGGCCTCTTCCACGTTGGCAGAGCCCAAATCCCGGCCGATCCGGACACTGGCGCCCACCCCCAGGGTCATACCCAACAGGGCATAAGTCAGGAAAACCGGCGTGGCGATGCCGGTGGCGGCCAGGCCGTCACTGCCCACCAAATTGCCCACAAGAATGGCGTCAACCAGTGTGCAAAGGGTGGTGCCCAGCGCGGAGCAGACACCCCAGAACAGAAAATACCAGTAGGCGCTCTTGGCAAATTTCAGCTCTGCTGAGCCGCCGGTTCTGGCTTGATTCATACGTTTACTTACTCCTTCCCGTTGATTTCTCCAGACTCAGGTCTCCTGGGCCGGAAGCTCCCCCTCCAGGAAGCAGACCGCCGTCAGGGTATCCCCCTCTTCCCTGGCTTTGAACGTCAGGTAATCCACCTGGCCGCGGATAAAGTCGGCAGATGCCGCTGTCACGGCGTCGTCGGAACACTCCATGGGATTCCGGCCGCCCAGCGGCGCACTCATGCGGATGGTGGCGCTCTGACCGTCGGGGGCAATGCCGCACTCGACCATCACCGTATCCCCGGAACCGCAGCAGCGGCAGAACAGGGCAAACATCTCGTCCACCAGCACCGCCACCCGGGCATAGTGCCGGCGCTGGATGCCGTTGTCCTCAAAGCGCTTCTTGAGGAACTCCATCACCTCTCCGGCCGCTGCCGGCATGGCCGGTACGATGCAATGGGCCAGTTCCTTATCCCCCTTGCGGTATTCCAGCATCAGCGCCGCGTAGCCCACCCGGTCGGCGTCCCGTTGGCACCAGGCCGCCGCCTCATCGGCGGTAAACCGCAGAATTTCTTCCGGCGTTTGGGCCTTGCTGCGGCTGCGGTTGAGAACCGCCCGCAGCTCCTGGTCCCGGAAGGGAACGCCGCTGCCGTTGCAGATCTCACCGAGACCGGCGGTCTGGAGCAGCAGATGATCTCCCTGCCGCAGCCGCAGACTTTGGGCCCGATAAGACACATTCTCATTCATACCCAGGGCCGCATACACCGGCGCCTCCAGCCATTCATAACGCTCGCCGTTGCGCATCAGCAGCGGCAGCGTGCCACCGGCGTTGACATAAGTAAACGTGCCGTTGGCCGTGTTCAGGGTAGCCACCAGGGCGCAAAGGGACTGCTGGGCGCCCTGGTCATAGAGCTGCATGTTCACGTCGGCCATGGTCTCCACCAGTGACCGGCCCATGCGGAGCCGGCTGCGGATGGTGGTCTGTGCCACCACCAGGTAGAGGGCATCGGAGATGCCGCCGCCGGGGACCTGGCCCACCATGACGCACAGCAGGCCCGGGTCAATAAAAAAGTAGTCATAGAATGTGCAGCTGGAGGTTTCCGCCGTCTCCACCAGGCCCGCCAGGGCAAAGGCTGCGGTGGCGGGGCTTTCCCGCAGCACCTGGGGCAAGGTCGAACGGCACAGCTCTTCTGTCATCTCCCGGCGGAATCGCTGTTCAGCCTGGAGACCGGCCGTTTTTCGGGTCTCCTCCAACTGCTCCTGCAAGTCCTCCATCCGCTCCGCCGCGGCCTCGGCCACAGCGCCGGGCAGCCCCGACAGCGTCGCCGCCTGCCGGCGGAAGGTCTCCGGGTCCCGGGCGCCGCTGAGCAGCTGCCGCAGATCCTCCAGTGACCGGACGTCCCGGCGCAGAGCACAGACCGCAGCGCCGCAGAGCAGCGCCGCCGCCAGCAGCAGACCGCCGGCCACATACCGTCCCGAGGTACCATCCCCCCAGGCCAACACCGCCAGCCCTGCCAGGGCCGCCAGAACGGCCGCGCCGCCCCAAAGGTACAGCCCTGCGGTAGTTCCACGTTTCACAGGCACCTCTCCTTCCAAGTCCTTCGCTCAGTGCTCCAGCAGATCCGCATACTCCTGCAATTCCTCCCGGACCACTACAATGTCGTTTTTCTTCAGCTCGTCCACCGCCGCCCGCAGGAGATGGCCCATGGAGATGGGCTCCCCGGCTCCGGCAGCCAGAAACGCGGCGGCCAGGACGATATTTTTGATATGGCCGCCGGAGAGCTGGAATTTCTCCGCCAGAAACGACCAGTCGATGTCGTCGGCCAGCGGCGCACCGTCGGGCACCATCCGGCGGTAGATGGCCTCCCGCATGGGCGGCTCCGGGAACGGAAACCGCACCACATAGGTAATTCGGCGCATAAACGCCGCGTCGATGTTTCCAATTAAATTGGTAGCCAGAATGCACACACCATCGTGTTCCTCCAGCTGCTGCAAAAGATACGCCACCTCCACGTTAGCGTTGCGGTCGTGGGCGTCCTTGACCTCGCTGCGCTTGCCGAACAGGGCGTCGCACTCGTCAAAGAATAATATACAGCCAGCGTGGCGTGCCTCCTGGAACACCGCCCGCAGATTCTTCTCCGTCTCGCCGATGTACTTGCTGACGATCTGGGAGAGATTGATCTTATAGAGTTCCATATCCAGCTGGTTGGCGATGACCTGGGCGCACATGGTCTTGCCGGTGCCGGGGGCGCCGGCAAATAGAATGGACATGCCCCGGCCGTAGCGAACCTTTCGGTCGAAGCCCCAGCCGTAATAGACCTGGTGCTGATACTGGATGTGGCCGCAGGCCTGCTGCATCAAGCGCTTCTGTTCCCCGGGCAACACCACATCGTCCCAGGAGTAGGCCGCCGGAACGCGGCTGGCCAGTTCCCCCAGCCGGTGGACGGCCTGGCGGTGACAGCACCGGTGGAGAAGCCGACGGGTGACCGCCGTCTCCCCTTCCAGCCCCGCAAGGCCCGCCGCCTGATCACAGGCGGCGCAGATCTGCCGGGGGGTGAATCGGAATTTGGCTGCCAGCTCCTCCAGACTACAGTCTCCGTCCAGGGGCACTCCTTTCAGGGCACCCCGGAACAGCTCCAGCCGCTCCTGTTCTGTGGGGAGCGCCAGCTCCAATTCCACCGTCAGCCCTTCCGTCCGGGCCGGTACGGCCTGGGACGAGAGCAAAAACCGCTTTCCACGCCCCAGCTCCAGCCGTCCCAACCGGGCCAGCATGGCCCCATCGGGTGGCCGCACCTCGGCGCCGTCCCGGCGGTCCAGATGGTATAGGCAAAGGCAGCTGCCCGTCAGATCCGCGGCCAGGGCCGCGTCCTCGGCCCGCTCCGCCCAGTCCTCACCCTCCAGGTCGGCAAAGACACACCGGTCCTTCTGCCGGGCCATCAGGTGGGTCACCTGGAACCGCTTACCGGTTCCCTCGGGGCCGCTGAGCAGCACCGTACAGGGCACCGGATTGGCAAGAACGGCATCCAGCCGCCGGGCTGTCTCCTGCTGGATAAGCAGGGGCCGCTCCGGTTCTTGCTGTCGGCCGTCAAACAGCCACCGTCCTTCGCGGTCCGTGAGAGTACCCGTGGAAAGGTACTCCACAACCACAGCGTTCAGCGTCAGGCTGCCCTGCTCCAGCCGCTCCTGGGAAAAGAGCTGCAAAAAGCCGCCCCGGCCGGAAAACCGGGCCAGGTACGTCTCCAGTTCCTCCCCCGGCGGCAGCAGCAGTTGGGCCGCCAGGGCCGTGTCCGGCCTGCGGCGGGTCACGTCATCCTGGAGGTAGGCATAGAGCTTTTCATATTTCCGGTCTGTTTCCGGCAGATAGGCCAGCACCACACAGTCCCGCTCGAAGCGGTCCAGATGAAACCGCGCAAAGAGTTCCAGCAGCGGCAGCCGGGCCGTGGTCCGCTTGATCCGTGCCTCGATGGCCAGACGGACGCCGTCCAGTTCCCCCAGCTCACCGGGGGTCAGCTGGGTCCACAGTCCCCGCTGGGCCGCCTTTTCCAGATTGTGTTCAAACTCCTCCCGGGACACCACCAGCCCCAGCATGTTCTTCAAATCGCTGTTGGGGCCCAACCACTGGTGGCGGTTGTAATCCAGATAGAGCAGCAGGTCCGCCCACGCTGCCAAATCTGCCAGCAGCTCCCCCTGGGAGGCGTAACCGGCATCCGGCCGGCGCGGCTCCAATGGCCGCAGGGTTTCTCGTCTCATGGTGCGCCTCATGGAGTCTGAATGGTCATGGCCGGCGTCATGGTCACCTGGATCACACCGCCGTAGGCACACAAAAGTTTGGAGGTATTGTTGAGCAGCGGGATACCGCCCACCAGTACCGTGGGCACGCCTGGGGTCCAGGGAGCCGTCAGCACCGGCACACAGGGCATTGGTGTCAGGGCCCCCATGGCCGCCGCCGTGGCGGAGGCCACCGTGGGATTGGCCATGCTGGAGCACATGCCGAAGGTGGGGCAGCGGTTATCCTGAATGGTGGCCACCGGCAGATTGCACGCCAATACCGTCTGTTGGCTCGTCACCGGCAGCACCGACGGCGCCATGCCGAACGAGCAGGTACAGAGTGTCGTATTCACAACGGGATTTGCCATCAGTGATCCCCCTCCAACTTCCACAGAAATTCCTGTTCACCGCGTTCAATGGGCGTTTTGGTCCATACGCCGCGGCAGAACATCGAAACAGTCCCCGGATGCCGGAAGCGCATCACAGCGCATCCCGTATCGTCCAGGGGTTGACACTGGACCGGAATCCACTCGGTTCCCCGCCCGTGGGGCAGGGTCAGGGGCGCTTCCAGCTGGCCGATGCCGTCCCGGAGGGAACGCAGTACGACGATTTCCGCGCCTTTTGGTCCGGCCACCAGGAATCGTCCCGGCACCGGCAGCCGAATTTGGGGCCCCTGGCAAAAGAGCCGCACGCGGGTACCAGCCTCAAGACACTTGTCCTGAGCCAGGCGTAACGCCGCGTCGCCGGGCATCCCCAGCCACAGCAGTTCCCCCGCCGGAACAGCCTTTTTCCCGCGGACCTGCACCGTCAGAGTGGCGGTTTCCGGCGGGAAGGGGTAGCCTGGACCGGGCTGGAGATCCACCGTCTCCTCCCGCAGCGTCCCCTCGCGGATTTCCAGAGTCAGCTCCGCCGGGCAAAACCCGCCCCGCAGCAGCTCCAGGCGGTGAGTACCAGGAGTTAAGTTCTCCAAAATCAGATAGCCCTCCGGCTTCCACAACGGCCGCAGGGGCTGGCCGTCCAGCCGGCAGACCGTGCCGCCGGTGAGGACCCGGCCTGTAAAGCCGTCCCGCAGCAGCACTACTGCGCTGACCTGCCGCCGGATCATTGGGCACCTCCCGGACGGCGCTGCTGGGTGTCGATGGAAACCTCCGTGACCCGGGCAATGCGGCGCTCTCTCCGGGAGCGGATTGTCACGCCGGTGACCGACACCACAAAGGACAGCTTATAGTCCTTGGAATTGTTGTTCCAGATCTTGAGCATCTGTTCCAGCGGCGTCCGCTCCACGTTGACATGGAGTTCCGCCCCCTCCTCTGCCGTGGAACCGGTCAGGTACCGGGCAGGAATCACCGGATTGTCGCGGATGGTCTGGAGAGCGGCGCCGAGGATGCGATGCTGGTCCGCCTCCTTGAGCTGGGACGGGGCCTTGGAATGAGCTGTGATCAAATAGCGCAGGGCATACCGGGCAGGCCGGATTCGTTGAATATCCCGGTCCGCCTGATAGTATCCGGCGTTTAGATTGGGGCTCTCCTCCTCCACATGGTAGAGGTAGACTGTCAATTGATTGTTCTCGCTTTCATGGGGAGAACACAACGAGATCAGCTCCCGGTCACCCAGAGGCTCCGGGGTCAGATTATCCCGCAGCATCTCCACCAGAGCGCTGCCCGCCTCCATCAATGCCGTATAATCTGCCATGGTGTTCTCCTTTCACGCCGCCGCGTCGGCGGCAGTCTGGTCATTTGCCTGGTCTGGTTCTGTTTGGCTGTCCTCTGGCTGGCTGTCCGTAGGCTCCCCGACTGCCGGTTCCTCCTCCGGTGCCTCCGTCCCGCCGGCGGCAGGGTCCTCGGGGTTTGTCGGGTCCTCGGCAGGGGTTTCCTCCTGTCCCTGCTCCGGCTCCTCCTCCGGTGCCGCCTGGATGACGGCCTGGAACATCGGTTCCAGAGTTTCGTTAAACCAGTCCTGGCTTCGGCTGACCCAGCCGCCGGTGAGGGTATTAAACTGGTTGGCTCCCCGTGCGAAGGACGCCAGGGCGCTGCACAGCGCCATCCGTGCGTCGGCCTGGGCCGACAGCGCCGCGTACCACGCCGTCTTGGTGCCGCTGCCGGTGGCATAGGTGCCGGCGGCAGACTGAACAGCGGCGGCGGCCGTTTCATAACTCCGCAGGGCCGTCTGCACATTGCTGTAGGCCTCGGTCAGATTGACCAGCGCCGTCATCATGTTCAGTTCCGCCTGGGACTCGTCGCCGCCAGTGGCCTGCGCCCAGGCGGTGGCGGCCAGAGACAGTTGGGCAGCGTCCACATCGGCAGGGTCAAAGAGAATCAACGCGTCCCCCAGATTGTAGGCCGAAACGGATTCCACGCCCATCGACTGGCCCTGGAGCTTGGCCAGACTCCGTTGGGCCTGGCAGGATTGGATGGCGCTTTCCAGCGCGTTCCGCTGAGACTCCAAATCGTCCACGGTGGCCTGGCTGCCGTTGCCCATGGCCAGCTGGGCCTGGGCATCTGCGAGCTGCTCGTTCACGCGGGTCAGATTTTCCTCCAGCGCCGCCTGTCGCTCCGACTGCTCCCAATAGGAGAGCATGGCGTCCAGAAGCGTGGCAGCCTGGTTCACATCGGTGCATCCGGCCAGGGCTGCGGCCGGGTCCTCTCCGCCGTAGTAAGGATTTTCAGCAGCAGCACCAGAAGCGGCGGCCGCGCTTTCACCCAAGTTCACCGACGCCAGGAACTCCTCCATTCTGTCGGTGTTGCCGGCGGTCTCCGCATCGGTCATGTCTTCGGTGTTCAGTACCTCCGGCGCAGCGCCCAGGCGGCTCCAGCTGAGGAGAACCGCTGCGTCTCCACTATAGAGGCAAGTGGTGGTATGGGCTGCCACAGTCACCATTTTGGCCTCATAGACCCCGGCGGTCAGACTCATACCCTGCAGGGGCGAAAAGGCCACAACCCCTTCCCGCTCAACGCCGTCGGAATCGGTCTCCATGGTAATTCGGTCGTCACCGGGAAGCAACGCAATCCATGCACCCTGGGACGGCGCCGTGAGATAGATGGCATAAATCTGGGAATCGGCTTCGGCGGTCTGATAGGAGCAGAGCGCCGTCAGTCCCAGCTGGGCGCTGGAGATGAGATAGCCGCCGGCGGCGTTCTCCGCCGTCTGTGCACCCTCGCCCAGAACCGACCGCAGATCCTCCGGCGTCAGATCCAGCAGCCACGAACCGTCCAGCGTGCCGCAGGTGAACTGGCCCTGATAGACGGCCTGTCCCCCCTGGTTGTAGAGGGTACCGTAGCCCTCGGGACGGTCATCGCCCCATTCCCCCTCGTAATAGAGCTGGCCTGTCTTGAACCACTGGACGGTACCGGCGGCGGCACCGGACTGGAACTCGCCGTCAATCCACTGGTCCTCCGACAGATACAGCCGGCCGCTGCCATTGTAAAGGTCCAAAGAGAAACTGCCCTCATAGAGCAGAACGCCGTCCTCCCGGTAAGCGGTGCCGGTTCCCTCCCGCAGGCCCTCGGCAAATTGTCCGCGGTAAGAAACCTGCCCGTTTTGGTGATAGGCGGTGCCGTCGCCGGAGGCTTTTCCAGCCTCGAAGCTGCCTTCATAACTGAGAATGCCGTCATCGTACAGCCGTCCGCGGCCCTCATAGAGACCGCCGGAAAACTGGCCCTCATAGGCCAGCACGCCATCCTCGTAGGCCACACCCTCACCGGAGCGCTGGCCGTCGAGGAACGGTCCCTCGTAGCTGATCAGGCCGTTTTCATCATATTCCTCGCCCACACCCTGGAGCACACCGTTCCCCAACCGTCCGGCGTAGAGCGGCAGGGTCTTATCCTTGTCGGCATAGACGATGACCTGTCCCGTCCATTCGGCCACGCGGCTGTCCTCCACATAAAACTTGACGGTCATAAAATGGCTGAGGATAAAGGGCCAGACCAGGAAGTAGAAAATCAGACCCAGCGCCGCCAGCACCAGCAGCAGTTTGATGAGAAAGGCTTTTGAGATAAACAGCCGCTCGGTCTCCACATAGTCGTCCCGTTTGGTGGGCTTTTTCATCGCCGTGGCCGCCGCCTGGAGGGAGCCGGTGGCCACCTTCATGGCATTGCGGGAAAAACTGGTCAGGCGGCGCAGCCGGGCCGTTATGCTCACCAGCTTCCGGGAGAAAAAGGCGCGGATGGTCCGGAAAAACACTCCCAGAGACCGTGTCAACTGTGAAAATAGATAGTTCAGCAAGGTATATCCTCCCATACGGCGCCTGTGCGCTGTGATACGCCCGGGGCACGGCCCGGAACGGTTCCGGAGACCTGCCTCACAGGCGCAGCAGGCCGCCGCGCCAGATGGCCGCGGCCAGCAATACAATCAATATCACCGCCAGGACCCACAACACAATCCGGCGGCGTCGGCCCCGCATGTCCCCCCGCCGGTAGGGCTGCACCGGAGAGCGGCGGACGTAGCCGTCGGCACACACCACCGGTTCCTGTTCTGTACGGAACTCTGCTTCCGGCGGTGTCCGGCGGGGAGGCCCGGCGGACACCGCCGGGCCTCCCTGATCCGGGTCCAAAGCCTGTCCAGCCCGGCCACAGAGCTGGCGGGCCTGGCCCACCAGACTCCGCCGGAACTGGTTGGTCTCCCGCCGGACTTCATGGAGCCCGGCATTTTTTACCTGATTGGCCAGCCGTTCCAGCTGTGAAATTCCCATGGCTTACGTCTCCCTTCTCCGGTCCTCCGGCGGATTGAGGCTGCAAGGCAGATCCGGCTCCCGTTCCATCCGGTCCGCCAGGTACAGGTAATACCGGGCGCCGCCGTCGGAGGGATTGTCGTGGACCAGTTCCAGGAAGGTCCGCTTGGCCTGGGCCGTCTCGCCGCTGTAGAGGGCAAAGACGCCCTGGGTGAACCGTTGAACCGTTTGGGCCTTGCCCTTTCGGGTGCCGTACTCGTCGCCGTCGAAAATCTCATAGACCCGGATGGCGCTGCCGTCCAGCCAGCACTTGCCCAGATACCGGCTGCCGTACTGTTCAGCACCGGCTATCATGGATTCGGTGCAGAGAATCTGTGCTTCCAGGCGGCCCGACAGATTCACCAGCTCCCGCACCACAGAAAAGCAGGTGGAAATGGTGGTGGGTTCCATACGGGTGCTGTCGCCCACGACGCCCATCATCACATCGCCCTCGTCCAGGGCAATGTGGAACGTGACCGTAGGCAGCCCTTCCCGTGCCCGGGCCTCATTGAAGGCCAGGACCTCCTGCTGGATGGCAACCGCCGTACTGATAACCCGTGCATTGTCATTTTCCATGACCACATCGTAGCCGTCATAGGAGAAGTGGAACACAGTGCCGCCGTTCTGGGTAGCCAGGGACGCCGTGCGCTCAATAACCTGGTTGACACTGTCGAAAAGCAACCGGCTGTTGGCAGCCTGGGTATAGACCGGTTCCGGGAACCGGAACCAGACCATCATCACCGCCGTATGGCGGGAGACAAAGGTCCCTTTATCTACCTCCCGGATGGACCGTTTACCCAACAGCGTCAGCACTTGTTCGGGAACAAAGCGGCGGTAGGACTGCTCCATTTCCTCCCGTTCCCGATGCCGCCGGGCCAGAGCTGTGGCCGTGCTGGTCAGGGTGTTTGCCATACCGGCCAGCTCATCGCCGGATCGCAGCTGTAACCGGAGCGTTCCATCGGTCAGGTGTGCGGCGGCCTTGGTCAGCGTCCGCAGATTCCAGCCGATTCGCAGCAGGATGATCACCGCAGCCAGCGTTACCAGAGCAATAGCCGCACCGATGGCAGATCCGCCGCTGCTTTCCGCTGCTGTGGGCCGCAGGGTCACCGTCAAAGCCCAGTCCCCACTGCCGAAGCAGCACCGGAGCTGTCCGCCTTCCCACGTCCAGGCCCAGCCCTTCTCTGCGGCTTCGTCAGCCAGTACACCGTCAAAGTCCGGGGAGAGTTCAGCCCGGCGGCCATCGCTCAGATACCAGCGGGCCGACTTCTGCGCGGCGGTGACCGCCACATCCCGGAATACGCCGCCCTGGACCTCCTCCAGAGCATGGGCCAGGGTCTCCGGCAAAGTCTCGTCGGAGAGATTTCCCTCCGTCAAAGCCAACTGTACCGCGCTGTCCACCACCTGTGCATAGGTTTCGCCGGTCTCCCGCTGCCGCTGGGGCAGGAGGATCGCCCGCTGCAACACCATGCCGCTGACCAGGGCCAGGGCCACCAGGAAGCAGCCCCACTGGAGCGCCATGGGAACCCAGCCCCGCTGGCGGCCGCAGGCTGCGTACCATACGATTCCCGCCAGCACCACCGCCGCCAGACAGAGCACAGCCAGCATGACAGCACTGCGGACGGCGGTAGGATAGAGCACCCCATGGAGGGTCGTAACACCGCTTTCCCCAGCCAGACACAGGGTGTGTCCGTCCAGCAGCAACAGGACGTTGCCACCGGAGGCCATGGACAAACTCGTCAGCTGATGACCATCCACCGCGTCATCCAAGGACAGCAGCCACCGGACCGAGGAACCGGTCAGATCGCTGTAATAGACGCTCAAGTCGGCACCGTCCACATAGTAAAGGCTCAGGTCGGTCCGGGTCAGATTTGTGACCAACTGCTGGGACCCAACAGCCGGATTGCTCTGCCCATCCAGGGTCAGGAAGCCTTTGCCGCCCAGCGCCATGGTGCCGTCGGGCAGCACCGCCGCCGACTGGACGCCGTCGGCTGTGGTCCGGCCCAGCTCCACCAGGCCGCCGTCATCCTCATCGCAGGAATAGGCTGTGGCTTCGCCGTCGGACAGCAGCACAAACGACACGCTGCCGCCGTCCTGAGAAAAGGCCGATAGCCGGGTCCCATCCATGCGTTCCGCATAGGACCTCCCCCGGCATTCTTCCTGCATCAGCAAATCCACCCCACCGTCCGCCGTCAGGCGGTACAGGGAGAGGTCGCTGGCATTTTCATTGTAGAGTCCCAGGAGAATCAAATCCTCCCGGCACGGATACAGGGACGCCACGGTCCCTCCGGTTTCTCCCGGCAGCACCGTGTCCCACTCCCGGAGCGTCTTTCCCTCCGTCGTAAAGACCTTGGCCGTCAAACCATCTTCGGTCCAGCCCACCGCAGCGGCCAGATTGTCGCTGCCGACGGCGGCGGCTTCATAGGACTCGGTGCCCCAGCCATTGTGCAGGACCGAGCTGTACAGCACCACAGACGGTCCGGCCAGCAGCAGTCCGCCGCAGACCGCCAGGGCCAGCAGGGAAAGGAAAAAAATCAATTTTCTTGCAACGCTCATCTCCGTATCCTCTGCTTTCTCAGTCGTTTCAGCCGCAGACGCAGCAGCGCCAGACCGCGGCCAATGAAGTTCTTCTTGGCAAAGGCCTCCCGTTCGGCCCGAATGTTTTCCTCCGCCTCCCGCCAACAGGCGTACAGCCCCACGATGGAGCCAAAGGTTCCCCGGTCCAGTTCCTCCAGAAAGTCCAGCTGTGCCTCCAGGGTCGTGGACTGCCGGGGCAGAATCTTTTTCACCTGGTCACCGGCCAACAGTGCCAGCTCCCGGGGTGTCATGCCCTCCATGGGCCGGACCATGTACCGTAGCCGGATATCCTTTTTGTTGGTGTCCACCAGCACGTTCTCCGACAGCATCGCCGCGCAGGACAGCTCCGGCGGCAGATTGGCCAGCTCCAAGGCCCTGTGGAGCAGCAGGCCAGCATAATGCAGCCGGTCCTGCCAGCTCCAACGGTCGCCCCGGTAGAACACCTGGTCGATCTCAGTACCAGCACAGGGTGTGAACACCGTCACCAGCGTCTCACCGTTGAGAAACATCCCCTGAAACGCCGGGCAATCCTCCCGACGAATGCCGGCACAGAGCTTGCCGTAGCGGTGGAGCAGCTCTTCCTCATAGAGATTCAGCAGCCGGGTGGGCGTCTCCCGTTCCTGGATGTCCACTGCCTCCACAAAGGCGTAGTCCGGTTCCGTATACAGCACCCGCACCACTTTATACCGCTCCCGAATCAGCATGGTACTCATAAACCGCTCCCCCCTTTTGGCTGATCTTTTGATTGTTTACAGGCTGTTCTCCAGCTTACTCCACGATTACAAAGGCGCTGGCCGTAACCATCTCATCGGCGCCGGCGGTGGCCACGATCTCGTAGGTACCCGGCAGCTCCGGCGCCTGATAGACGCCGTTGCGGTCGATGGAGCCGCCGCCCTCCTCGCGGATCTTCCACAGAACGTTCTTGTCCTCGCTTCCGACGACCTCGGCCTGGAACCGCAGGCTGCCGCGACGGCTGACCCGTGCAAATTCCGGCGTTACCGTCAAACTCACCTGCCGCTGGGCCAGAATCCGGCTGGTATCCCGCTCCGGCTTCTGGGCGAAATAGTGGACTGTAATGTGGTTGCCGTCCACCATGTCATGGAGCCACAGGCCGATGCGCATGGTGCCCCGTTCGGGATAGACCAGCGCCGCAGCCTCCACCCACGGCGGGGAAACCGGCGACGTTCTGCCCCGGAACACCTCGCTGTTGCCGAATTGCAGCGCCGTTTCGCCGTTGGCATTCCGGTCTGCAAACTCAATGCTCAGCCGCACGTCCACGGCACCGGGCCCCAAACCGTGGGCGATCTCGTCGGAATAGACCTTGCTGTTGACCCGCAGACCGCCCGGCATAACCAGATCCACCGTGCCATGGGACACGGCGTAGTCGTACTGCTCGGGGGCCGGGATGCCGAAGTCAAAGTGCAGCCCGCCGGTGGACTGCTGATAGATGGCCTTTACGTCCGGCTTCTGCCAGTATTCCAGGCTGCGCACCGAAGTGGTCACCGCTTGCAGCTCCCGCTCGCCGCCCTGGTCCATCTCCCGGGAGAGACGCTGGCGGAAAGGCAGGTTGGTCACTGAGGCCAGGAACATGCTGCCGGCGGAGTGAATCAGCTCCAGCTTTGCCAGGTAGATGGGAATATCCCGTCCCCGCAGACGCCGCTCCAAATTGTCGGTCAGCTGGTACCGCTCCTCCATCTGCGCCTCGTCGGCGCACACATGGCAGCGGGTCTCCACCTCCACATAATTCTTATAGCTGTGGCTTCCCAGCTCCAGGTTGATCTCGCCGCCGCTGGGAAACAATGGGCTGTCCATACCGCTCAGCTGCCGGGCCTTGAGCTGGAACCGTGCCGCGTACACCCGGCGCTTCTCCTCCGGGCTCTCCCGGAACTCCAGACAGACCCGGCCGTCCTCGCTGTCCACGAAGGCACTTTCGCCCTCCAGGCGGAAGTGAACCGGGGCGGTCCGCTCATTCTTGACTACCAATACCTCCACGGTGAACTCCTGGCCGGCGCAAACCGCCTCCGGCGCGGAAAGCACCAGCGTCAACTCCTGGCTGACGTAGAGGATGGATACATTATCATGGCCGGAGGCCTCCAAAAGGCCCCGGAACTCCGGCGGTTCAGCCGTCAGGAAAAGGTGGTAGCCCTCTTTTGTCATGTTGAACTGGCGACTCTCGCCGGTGTCCGCGCCGACGGCGTTGACCGGCTCAATATCCGTCTCATCGTAGCGCAAGCACAGGTAGGCCGTTTCCTTCCCCTGCAAGGTCTCCTGGCCGTCGATCATCTGAATTTTCCGCAGCAGCGGTTCTTCCACCACCACCATGCGGCCCTGGTAGTCCAGTGCCATGCCGCTCTCGATGAGGAGCGTGGCGTCGTCACTGGCACTGACCCCCAGGCCGCAGACCACGCCGGCACCCAGAGACAGACGGCTGAGCAACTGGTTCTTTTTGCGCAGATAGCTCTGCTCCACCTCAAAGTCTCGGACCGTCAGCAGCTTACCGTAAAAATAGCGGTTGCGTACCACCGGGAAAAAGTCCGTGTTCCCACTCATTTATGCTCCTCCAATCGTCGTATCGTAGTGGATGGTCACCGAATCGTCGATGGCCGCGGGGATGTAATCCCCAATCTGAGAATTGATCCCCAGGTAGGTGTGCCAATCCAACTGGATGCAGGGCTTGAGCAGCACCAGCTCCATCTCGGTTTCGGCGGGGATCAGCCGCCGCATCCGCTCGAGAAACCGCTCCATGTCCTGCTGCTTTTCAAAGGTACCCTGGGGCAGCAGCAGGAAGAACCGGTAGGGTTCCTCGCCGTACAGCCGCCGGTACAGGGCGGGATTACAGCAGGTCAGGTCGTTGGGATTGACGGCAAAGTGTTCAATGATCCACGGCTTCCGTCCCGTCAGCCGCTCCACGCTGCGCCCCACACCGGCGGGGGTATACATGGATTCATACTCCTCCAGGATCTCCGGCAGCCGTTGGCGCAGATGTTCCTCGCCCCGCTCCGGCTCCATGCAGAGCCAGCGGGCCAGAAACTCCAGCATCTCGTCTCCGGCGCTGGCCGGGTCCAACTGCCGGGGCATCGCGTCCAGCTCCGCCTCCAGCTCCTGGAAGATGGTGTTAAAGATGGACAAATACCGGTAGGTGAAGTCCTGATCCCGGTAGATGGCCGGCAGATAGTCCACCATGTGGTCCCCCGCCATCCACAGGGAAAGCCCGTCCACCTGCGGCGACCGGGCACCGCCGGCGTTCAGCTCCAGGGCCAGCCACAAAAACCGGCCCGTCCGCTCCAACAGCAGGTCCGTCTGGGCCACCGGCGGCCCGAACAGCTCCCGCAGGGTCTCCGACGGCAACGGCTGCCCCCGCTGGGCCTCCCATTCCGGCCAGTCCGGCCGGTCAGACGAGCGGGCGTAGACACGAACGGCTGCCTCCTGCGGCACCTGGGCCAACAGCTTCAGGCGGCCCCATCGGAATCCGGGCTCGCTGCTGTCCACCGGCGGCAAACAAACAGCCCCGGAAAAGGCCCCTTCGCTCAGGCATAGGGCGTCGCCCCGGCACTCAATCCGGTCGAAGAGCCCGCCCAGCCAATGTTCCCGGCAGCAGAGCGTCCTGTATTTCTGCGTATCACTCATGGGCTTTCCCTCACCCCCAGTTCCACCGGATCGCTCAGATCCGGGTCAGTTTCAAATCAATTTGCTCTAGGGACAGAATCCCGTCCAGCGGAATCTGTAAATCGCCGCCCGGCGTCCGGTAACTGCCATGGTCCAGCCCTCGCAGTTCCAGCAATTCCACCTGGAGAACGCCCGGCACCTTTTGCAGGGCCGCTTCCACGTCGTCACGCCGGGCGTCGGCGCCAATGCGTGCCTCCCGCGGAGCAAAGTATGCCTCCAAGGCTTCCCGCACAGCCTCCACAGCGGTACCCGGTGCAGCCGCTACCCGTCCAGTGACGGAGAAGGGCACATACCGGGCCGGGATAGCCTGGGTTCGGATACAGATGGTCCGCCGCCGTTCCAGTTGACGGTCCACCGCCTCCAAAAACCGCCGGTCCGCCACAAGGCGTTTCCCCTCACCGGCGGGCAGCACCACCACGCTGACCTGGGCGCTGCGCCGCTGCTGCGGCGCGGCAGAATCAAAGCCTGGAAGGGCTTTGGCTCCGGCCACCCGCAAGCCCGGCGTCTCCCTGGCCTGCTGTTCATAGTCCTCAGCCGAGAGACACTTGCCGGTCCGGCTCAACTCCTTGAGAAGCCGGGCACGTCCCTCCGACAACGTCTCATCCCACCGGCCGCCCCAAGCGGCATCGTGGGCCACTAAGTCTCCACTTTTTAAAAAGGTCAGCGGCGTGTCTGCGGGGATATTGCCGCCGCCGCACTGGGACAGGACCAGCTCTGTCACCAGCACTGCCCCCCGTCCGGGAGCCACCACAGCGCCATGGAGGCCGTCGCCAAAGATCAGTCGCTCCCGCTGCGGGTCATAGGCAAAGGCCCGGTCCCTGGGAGAACAGACTGACAAATCATCCACCCGATGCCAAAGAGCCGGGCGCACGGTTCCATCCTGCTGGAGCGTCAGACACATCAGCTCCATACGGTCGGCCAGGGCTGTCTGCCCGTCCAACCGCAGCTCCAATTCCTCACCGGGCAGGCCCCTGGCGTCCAAAAGCAGCTCCCAGGCGTAGCGCGGGTCCAGGCAGACCACCAGCAGGTTCTCCGACCCATCCGCCACAGCGGCAGAGGCGTCCACTGTCAGCTCCAGGCCTTGGGCCGTCCGCTGTTCCCGGTATGCGGTGGTCTGCTGCCAGCCGCCGCTGTCTCGCAGAAACACAGCCAGTTCTGCCCCCCGGCTCTGGGCGCTGCCAATGGCAACCGTCTGCTCCGGCGCGGCATCCACCGTAAAGCGGTGGCTGGCTGCCCGTGTCTCCTGCTGTAAAGCCCGGAACCTGCCCGCTGACACGCCGGACAGGCGGACCTGCTCCTCACAGCCGCCCTCCAGCTGCCGCAGTCGCAGCCACCACACTCCCGTGTCATCGGCGGTCCAATTCTCCGGAATCGGGAGGCACACGTAGCCGCTCCAGCTGAGGGCCCAGGTCTCGTCGGTGAGGGGGCGCACTGCTCCGGCCCCCACCAGTTCCCAGACCAATGTCCGCGGCGGCAGGGATTGGGCATCTGGAGCGTTGCGGGGAACCCCCGCCGGTGGCTGCACCTGAAACCACAGCCGCAGCTGCTCCTCGGGCCGCCGGGAAAATCCCAGCAGCAGGGCGCTCTCGCCCTCGCCGCCGAAGGAGAAGGGCTGGAACGGCGTACCGTCATCCACCAGACCCTTCACATCCAGGCGTTGTCCGTCCCGCTCGACCAGAATCGCCGCCAGCTTGGGGCGGACAGCAGGTACCGGCTCGGCCAGTTCAAAAAGTGCCTCCTGCGGCGTTGTCAGCCGCTCCAGCGCCGGGTAGGCCGGAGCCTCCGGCGTCACTTCCACGGCCAGGGCGGCGGGCCGGGCCGGCAGCAAATGCAGCCCTGCCAGCTCCAGCAGCTTCCGCTGCACCGCCGGCGTCATCTGGTCCATCTGGTACTGCTGCATTTCCTTGTACCAGGCCATCAATTCCAAAAGGGTGATGCCCGGGTCGTGGGCATTGTGGTCGGTCCACACGGGACACAGCCACGGCAGGCGGCCTTCCGCCTCTGCGACAATTTCCTCATATCGCTGGTCGTCCAGCCTGCGCGAAACCAACACGCCGCATCCTCCTTTGACAAAATTTCCTTATAAGATCACTGCACCCGTACCAGGTGGGTACCGCTTTCCACCACCGCGTAGGGGAAGTCTCTGTCCCGCTCCAGCGGCGCCAGGCGGGACTGGCCCTCCTGATGGTAGGCGCCTTCCGCCAGAATCCGAAGGGTCAGGCGCACATTGGGCGTCTCCCGCACGGTGTTGAACAGCTCATCCATGCGGATCTGCTCCCCGATGGGGCGGGCGTGCCATGTCTCTTCAATGAGCCGCGTCACCCGGCGGACAATCTCCTGTTGGGTATCGGCGGCCAGTTCGGGCTGCTCGGTCTCCACGGAAATCCGCGTGTTGACCGTCAGCACCGTGGCCGGGTGGACATGGAGCCGTCCCTCGGCCACCAGGCAGCAGGAGCAGCGTTTGCTGAGGTAGTCGTATACCTGCCGGCACAGCGCTTCCGCGCCCTCTCCACCGCTGCCGTAACCGGCCAGGACCACAGTCACATGACCCGGCTTCGGTTGACCCTGGGGGTCCCGGCCGGAGAAACAGCGGATGTGTCGGACCTGGGGAAAGGCCTGACGCACCAAATCCTCAAAATCTCTCCCGGCAGCGGCGCGGCCCCTGGTCCGCAGATGGCGGCTGCCTCGGGCTTCGATCTCCTCCAGGCTCAGGCGGCCGGTGCCGCCGCTCATGGCGGTGAGATTCCACACAGAGCTGATCCGCGGCAGACCGCCCAGCAGCGCACGGACCGTGTCGGCAGGGACATTGCCCCGGGTACCGCCGCCGCTGGCGTAGGTTACAAGAATGTTGTGATCACCGGCAGGCGGAACCCGTCCCCGGCGTCCATCGCCAAAGCGGATTACGCCCTCGTAGGGTTCCAGGGTGTAGACCCGGTCGCCGGGACCGGCCAAAGCCAGATCATCCACCGGCTCCCACCGAATCCAACAGTGCCGCAGCACATGATCCTCCCGCTCCAACCGGACCCGGTCGGGTTCGGCGCGGGAGAGGGCTTCGGCCTCGGCGGCGGAAAGCCCCCGCAGCTCATCCACCCACACTGTGCAGTTCTGCACCGGTTTGGAAAGCAGCTGCACCGCCTTTCCGGCCTCGTAGACGCCGGTATCGAATCGCTGTTCCGGCTCCTGGCGGCACTGTACCGCCGGTACCACATTAGGCACCACCGCCGCCACTGTAGGCGCCGGGCCTTCCTGCCGGCCCGTGCGGCTCAGCCGCAGCCAGCAGCCGGTTTCACCGAACAGCTCCCGCTCTGGCAACGGATCGGGCAAAAACAGAAACATCTCGCCGCTGTGGAGCAGCCGCTCGGTGGTGTCCACAATCCGCACCGTCTCAAAGCACTTGCCGTTCCACCACTCCCACTGGAGCTGCTCCTCCATGGCGGCCCGGCCCTCCACCTGAAAATAGAGGGACAGGGGCATGGCGTGGGGGGAGCGGTCAAACCGCAGGTACATGGCGGGCAGCCCCTCCTCCAGCGGCTCCAGAAGCGGAAAGTCCAGATTGTCGTATGTATGCGCTTCGCGCAATTCCCGGCGGAGGCCGTTATTGTCGCTGGACAGCCAAGCGGCGGGCACCGGGTGTTCATACTGCCACTGGAGCTGCACACCCTGGACAAAAGGCACAATCCACCGCTGATAGCCGGAGTACAGGTTGTCAATCTCCGTCACCCGTGCCCGCAGGTACCAGCCGGTGTCGGCGTTGACATCGGTGGGCTGCAAGTCCTCCGGCACCTGGAACCGCAGCTCCAGATTCCCCTCCTGTAAACAGGAGAAGGGGTTCCGGCTGCCGGTCACCTCCAATTGACGCCAGCCCAGGCCGTTGAAATACTCCCAGACCACGCCGGAAATCCGCACGTCGTCGGGCTGGATTGCCACGGCGCTGCGCTTGTCAATGATGGCCTGATTGAACTGATAGGCGGCGCCCCGGTCCGGAGGATCGAACACTATGGGGGTAATCTCCAGGCGCAGCCACGCCTGGGCACCGGCTTTGCTGAGAACCTCGTCGCTGCGGAGGTAGAATAGGCTGTAGGGGGTCGGACGCCGTCCGAAGCAGTAACCGCCCTCCTCCGGGAGAATCGGCACATCCCCTGCAAAGAGGTTCTGCGCCCGGCACGGCTCCAGAGGTGCGCTGGTCAAAGCAGCCTGCTCCAACCGCAGGGTCAGCGGTGCGCCGCCGGTACAGCGGACACAGATATGACCGGACTCGTCCGGCTCCAGATGCAGACTGTTTCGTTTTTCCAGAAAGATCCGGCCATTTTCGGCACGGACCTGATCGAAGGGCAGCCACTCACCGTCATGACGGTACTGCCACTGGAGATCATCGCCAGTCAAAAGCCGGGTAGTCTCTTCCTCCAAGTGCCGGGCGGCCTGCCGGAACTCCATGGTCACCACGCCGGGCCCCTGGAGCCGCAGCACCCGGTCTTCCCCGATGGAAAAGGCATGACGCTGCAGTTCCTCCCCATCGGGAGAGAAGAACCGCTGGGGCCGCCGCAGGTCCAGCCGTTGGAGATGGTCGCTTTGGCTGTCGGCGTAGTAGATATCCAACAGCTTTGCCGGCGTGGCCTGGATGGAGCGCTGGGTCTCATAAACGATATGCTCCCCTGCCGCATCGGCGGTGAACACCTGAGTACCGGAACGCACCGGCACCGGTTCCTCCACCGTGTCATGGGGCGTAAACACCAGTTCGCCACGGGCCGCCACGGGTCCGGGCTCCCGGAAACCGATCTGGTTCAGAAACTCCGTGTAGAGCTTTTCCGGCAGGGCGTTGAACCGGTCCACAGTCTGATAAAACATGGTGCCGAACAATTCAGCCAGCGCCGCGCCGGGATCGTCCTCTGTGTGCTCATAACGCCATTCCGGGGTATAGCTGCGGGCCAGGGCGGCTACTTGGGCGCGGATGGCATCCAGGTCCCGCGGGTCGAGAACCGGGTGTTTCATGCGCCGCCACCTCCCTCAGAGCCTTCTGTCAGATAGAAGGGATATACATGGTTATAGCGGTTGTTGGTGGAGCGGACCGTATAGGAGACCTCCACCACGATGGCGCCGGTCTGCTGGTCCATCTGGCGACAGGTCACTTCCACGTCCTCAATCCGTGGCTCCTGATAGAGCAATTGCTCCTGTATCTGCCGGGCAATGCTCTGGCGGGTGGAACTGGAGGAAGGCGCAAAGGTATAGTCCATGATATTGGAGCCGAATTCCGGCCGCATGACCCGCTCGCCCTGCACGGTGCGCAGGATGATGCCGATGGCTTCGCGGATGTCCTCGTCCTCGCTGACCATGGCAAACCGTCCCGTCCGGCGGTCCACCTGCAGCGGAAATTTCAGTCCGCGGCCGAGAAATTCCTTCCCATTCATGTTCACACACTCCTCCCGTTCCGCCGGCCCAGAGCCGGCCTCAATTGATTTTGACGATACCGCCCTTCAGCGATGCGGAACCGCCGCCGCTCAATTCCAGGGTACCGTCTCCCTTGACCTGGGTGGTGGCGCCCTGCAGCGTCATCTGACCCTTGGCTTTTTCCTCGATGCTGGCCCCCTGGGCTGACAGCTTTCCGTTGCACTGGAGCGTCAGGTTGCCGCTGCTCTCCAGGGTGATAGACGTATCTCCGGCGCTGAGGGTCAGCTTTTTCTCACTGGTCAGCTCCGCTTCGCCGCTTTTGAAGTTCATCTTCAGGGCGTTCTTTCCGTCCTTGTCCTGGAGGGTCACGGTCTGTTCGCCGTCGTCGAACCGCAGCACAGTACCCGACGGCATAGTCAGCGTCACGGTCTGCTTCTCGTCCTCATCGTGGAACGTCAGATCGATGGCCTTGGGGGTCCGGATGGCGTAGTCTTCCACCTTGCCCTCCTTGATGGTAAACGGCGGCGTCACCTCGGTGTTCCAGATGCTCCCCAGCACCACCGGCCGATGGGGATCGTCATCGAGATAGGCCAGCACCACCAGGTCGTCCACCTGGGGCGGGAAATACACGCCGCAGCCTTTGCCGCCCATGGGCGCCATGCAATAACACCAATCGGTGACTTCGTTGTCCGGTGCGCCCACCGGCAGACATTGGACCCGGTTAAAGCCTTCCTCGTCGTTGACGTTGATTACCCGGGCCAGTGCCAAGCCGTTGCGGGCCATCCCCCGCTCCTGAGAGATGCCGCTCTCCTTCATGATGCTTTCCAACTGCTGCACCAGACTCATAGCTTCGCCCCCTTGAACTCAAACGCCGTCTGATAGTTCTCCTGTGTGAACAGGTGGCGGACCTTCGTAAGAAAGTACAGCCCCTTCACCTGGTCATCGCTGCCGTCAATCTCCAGATACCGTCCCGGTGTCAGCTCGGGAATGCCCACGCACTGTCCCTCGCCGGAGATCAATCCCATGGCGATTCCGTTGAGACGGACCTGGGCCAGCTTCCGGCACTCCTCCTGGGTCCGGACAAACTCACTGTACTCCCGGAGGACCGTATTTTTGAACGCCGGCACCAGCTGTGCCGCAGACTTGCCGCTGCCGCCCACCGTCACGGAACTGGCTGTCCCCTTGATGGCCTTTTGGTTGACATCCCGGCCGAAGATCTCCACCTGTCCCACCTGGTGGGCCAAGGACATCCGTTTTTGGAACCGCTGGAGATTCTGTCCCATGGTCAGCGTCAAAATCGTCTTGCTCTGGTCCATGAGGGTGTCGAAGATCAGTTCCCCGCCCACGGCCATCAGCGTTGCCCCGTAGCGCTGGCCCAGTAGATTGAGAAAGCGCCAGTCGTCAACTTGCTCCTTGACCAGCGGCGTCTCAAATCCCTGCAGCTGGCCCACCGACACCTTCTTGGCAAAACCAGCGGAGACGCTTTTGTTGAGGATTTCCCGCACAATATCCGCCGCCTTGCGCTGGCCGGCGTAGCACGGTTCCCGCTGGCTCATAAGAAAGCCCAGGCCGTCGATGCCGGTAATCTGGACCCGCGGCGCGCCGTCAGGAGAAAAGTCCAGGGTGTAGTCGTCCACATAGCCGTAGAAGAGTTCTTTCTTGCGGACGTAGCCGCCGTTCACCACCAGCTTGGCACCCAACGTCACGTTCTCGAGCAATTCCCCCGCCCATTCGCTCTGGGCGGCGTCATACATGCCCTCCACCGCGAAGCTGCATCCACCGGCAGTGCCGTCGGCGGCCAGCTCCACCTCCAGGGAGGCAATTTTACTCTGATCACTTCGCAGGGTCATGCCCCCCAGGTGGATCTCGTAAGCCGACGCCGTGAAGTTGTCGTATTTTTTTGCCAAATCCGAATATTTGTAGCTGGCATATTCCACTGGCGCTGTCCTCCCTTTCCACCGCTCCTCAGTCCAGAGCCGGCAGTATCAGTCGCTCTCCCGCGCGAAGCCGCCGGGGATTAACGATACCGTTGGCCGCGGCGATTTCCCGCCACTGCCCCGATTCGCCGTACTCCCGGGCCGCCAGGGCCCAGAGGGAATCCCCCTGCCGGACCGTGCGGAACTTTGTAGTGTCCGGTGACTCCAACGGGTTGCAGGCGCTGAGTTTATCCGCATCCCGGTGCTCCAGAAATTCACACTTGAGAATCGCCCGCACCGGATATCCCATATCATCGAATTTGGTGAATGTCTGTTCACAGCTGACAAGGAACCCCGTAAACTGCAGCGACGCCCACTCCACCAGCAGCCGCGGCGGACGGTGTACATCGCTTTGGGTCGTCATCAGCTTGTAGACTTCCTGGGTATAATCCCGCACGTCAATCATATTCTCGGTAATCTGGCGGCGGCTGTTGCTTTCAAACGCTTTCTGCCTATCGGGTGGTCCGCCCACCTCCGTGCTGGAGGACAGGCTGTCGAAAAACAGCTCCAGGCTCAGCGTCTCGCCGTTGCCGTTCTGGAACTGCACAACGGGCGCATCGGTACCCAGCATGTTGATCTGGGAGTAGTTGACGCTGCGTTGCTGCACATAACTCTGGGGATTATAGAGCACGTAAAACGTCTCTTTATTTTCCAGGTTGGTGATCTTCAGCTTTTCCAGCGGAACAAGATCGTTGGGGTTGGTTGCTCCAGTAAACACAGCGTTCCCTCCTTTTTATCGGCCGCTGCGGCGCAGTTCCCGCCGCAGCCGTTCTTCGATGATTCGGTACACCTTATCGGCGGTCCGGCGGATTTCCGCCTCCCGTTCCGCCTGCTGGGCAGCGCTGCTGCGCTCATCGTCTCCGCCCCGCTCCCGGTGGAGCAGCGAATGCGGCACCGCCGCCGCATTGGCGGGCGGACTGGTCCGCGCCGCCGGCACCGGCACAGCCTGGGGCGCCGTCCACTGGATCTGACGGTTCTGCCCCGACGGAGCCGCCCCGGCCGTCTGGGCCGGAGGTTTTTCCAGCAGTTCCCGGGCCCAGGCCGGAAGATTCTGCGTGGCAGCCGACTCCTTTTCCGGTTGTTTCGGTGGCTGCTGCTGGGCGGTTTTGGCAAATGTCAGCGTTGGGGTTCCGGATCTCCATGCCATCTCCGCCGCAGCGGTCTGCCCCGTTGTGGGTCGGGCCGTGCGGATATCCCGCAGGCTGGCAGAATTGAACCGCTCCGCCGCCGTGGACTCCTCACTGCTGTTCTGGCGCAAGACCAGTGGTATATCCGGCTCTGTCGGGCTTCCAGCAGCATGCCGGACCGGTCTGGCCGCCGTGAGACGGTTCTGTACCGTCGGTGCTGTAGAAACCACATTGGAGATATCGGCGGACCGGCGGACCATTGGCTTCCCCGGAGGGGTTTCCCCTATCGTTTCCGTCGGACGGGCCGTGTAACGTTTATTCGGGGCATCAGTCTCCCGGTAAACTACCGTTTCTTCCGGCAGCGTTGTTTGGGTGGATTCTGTTGGGCGAGCTGTGCGCACTCCATCGGAAATCTCAGTATTTTCATTTCTTTTCTCCAAAACTGGCTGCGTAGCCGTTGGACTGGCTTCCGTCGTTGTTGGGACGCTGTCCACAGTCCGGTGAACCATTCGTTCTTCCGCCGGGACCGTCTCCCCTGATTCCACCGGACGAGCCGTTAAGGCTGCATCGGGGACGTCGGTCTCCCGGTAGACCATTGGTTCTTTGGGGGGTGTTGTCTCAGTGGTTGCCACAGCACGCACCCCATCGGAACTCTTTGTATTTTGCTTTCTTTCCTCCAAAGCAGGATGCGCAGCCATTGGGCTGGCTTCCGTCGTTGCCGGGACGTTGTCCACGGTCCGGTGCACCATTGGTTTTTCCGCCTGGGCCGTCACCCCTGATTCCATCGGGCGAGCCGTTAAAGCTGCATCGGGGACATCGTCCTCCCGGTAAACCATTGGCTCTTTTGGGGGCGTTGTCTCAGTGGTTGCTGCGGAACGCGCAATATTACTTTCCTTCGGAATATTGGCTTCCCGGTAAACCACTGTTTCTTCCGACAGCGTTGTTTGGGTGGATTCCGCCGGGCTGGCAGTACGCACCACATCGGAACTCTTTGTATTTTGCTTTCTTTCCTCCAAAGCAGGATGCACAGCCATTGGGCTGGCTTCCGTCGTTGCCGGGATGTTGTCCACGGTCCGGTGCACCATCGGTTCTTCCTCTGGGGCCGTCTTCCCTGATTCCACCGGACGGGCCGTTACGGCTGCATCGGGGACATCGTCCTCCCGGTAAACCATTGGTTCTTTCGGGGGCGTTGTTGCTGCAGCGACAGCCGTCGGGCGGGCAGACATGCTTCCATCGAGAATCTCGATAGGTTTGCTTTTTTCCTCTGCAATAATTTGTACGGCCATCTGGTCGCCTACAGTCGCCGTTGGAATATTCTCTGCGGTCCGGTATCCCATTCGCTCTTTCGCTGAAGCCCTCTCCCCCGATTCCACCGGACGGGCCATTGAAACTGCGTTGGGAACATCGTCCTCCCGGTAAACCATTGGTTCTTTCTGTGGCGTTATTTCCGTGCTTTCCGTCGGGCGGGCTGTGAGTTTCGACACCGTACCAGTCTCATCAGAAAAACTCTCTGAATCGTTCCGTGCTTCCAATTTCCCTTGGTGCTGTTCTGTCTGTACCAGAAATCTGTTATGCTCTGCAGTCTTTCCAGCAACGCTTTGTGTCGGAATTGCCGGTGGGGTCTCCCCGTCCATCTGTCTCTGGACACCCCTGCGCTCTGCCGGTGTGGCGGAAGGCGTTGTTGCATCCGATACGGTGGATGGTACTGCCGTCTTCCCTGTTTCCGAATGTGCTGCCGTCGGTGTCGTTGGAGCCGACACGATTATACCGGTATGGAGCGGCACGCTGCTCGTCTCGACGCTCCGTGGCAGTTTCATCGGTTGTCCACCGGTTTCTCCCCGGAAAGTGGATGCCGCCGGAATGTTCCGCTTTGGCGCTGACTCGGTGGTTTCTGTATCCTCCGATGTCTGTCGGTAAACTAATTCCTCCGAACCATGTTGTGACAATGTCCCTTCCAATCCGGCGACGTGCATCCTCTCTACCGGCACAGCGGCCATTCCTGCTTTCTGGGCTGCCGTCTGTGTTTCCTCCCCGGCTGCCTGAACGCTGCCTGCGAAAGTGCGGCCCGATGCAGGAGTTAACCCTTCCGCATCATCCGCATGGTAGTTCGATGCAGGTACCATGTCCCGTCCGCTGTCCAAGCGTCCCGGCTGGGGTATCTCCGCCGCTTGGGCGGGCTGTCGTGTTACCGGTTCCCGGTCGCTTTGCCGCTGCTCTCTGCCGGACTCCGTCGGATTCCAGCGTTCCAAAGCGACTCGTTCTGCCAGCTGTCGGGCCTCTTGCTCTCGGGAACGGTTTTGGCGCATGGTCTGCTCTACAGCTTGATGGACAAACTGCAGCAGCTCTTCCGTCGGGTTCCCTTCCAGCCGGCGTTCCTCTGGTGTGCTGCTCCAGTCCAGCGCCGTTTCCTCTGTCCGGGCCAAAGCCGTCTCCCGGCGGCGGCGCAGCACGTCGGGAAGCAGAATGCTGGCTCCCGTGGGGCCTTCCTGCCGTGGCTCCTGGGTCGGATAACCCGGATGCGTCTGTTGGTGCCGGGGCAGCCAGCCGCCGGTACCGGGAGCGGCGGCAGCCTGACTGGCCAGAGGCAGCGGCGTTCCAGCTGTGCTTCTTCCAATCTCATGACTCCGCGCCGCAGTCTGTTCCATCTGTCGGCTCACCTGTGGCAGATTCCACCGTTGGCCGTTCAGCCGCAGTTCCAGCCGGTGCAGGACCTCGCGGGTCTCCCGCAGCTCCCGTTCCCGAAGCTGTACCCGTTCCAGAATACGCAGCTCCGCCGGTTTGTCCCACTCCCGCTTGGGGGCGGTCTTGTCCTTTTCCTCCCGGAGCTTGGGTGCTTCCACATGGACATCCAAATGCAGCGATACCGGCACCGGCTGGGCAGCCGCTTCTTGGTCCGGCTCCTCCAACAACGTCAGGGGAACCGGCGCATAAGCGCCCAAGTTCTGCTGTACCCGCCGCTCCAGCTCTTCCTGAAACAGCCGGGACAACAGACCAAAGGGCGACAGGCCCAATTGTTCCTGCCGCAGCATCGCCGTATCCGGTTTAATCACAGTCTTGGAATCCATATCAGAAGCACCCGTTGTAGAGCAGCTCCACCCGGCTCACGGCCAGAGCCGCCTGATTGCTGTTGAGTTCCGGCCCCATGTACTTCTGGAGATAGGCGCCGGTGATGACCCAGGTCCGCTGGCTGACGCCGAAGCTGTCCTTCAGGGTCACCGTACCGCTGAGCGGCAACACCTGCCCCTGAACGCACTGCACCATCAGGCGGGAAAATCCGTCGCCGTCAATGAGGACGCCCTGTTCCAGAACCAGGACCTGGGGCTTGCTCTCCTTGTAGAAAAAGCGAGGGTAACTGCTTCCGCCCTCGTTATAGATTTCGTACTCCACTTCCATATTCAGACCGGAAACAGAGGTGAACCGGCCTGTCAAGTCCACATTTTCTCCCGTCAGCGCCACTTCAAAATAAGCGCCGGACAAAAAATCCACCTTCTGTCACCTCCTGAACAGTCTTAACGGTCCTTGGGCGGATTGGTTTTCCGCTCCAAACCCGTGATGGCGAAGGTCAGGCTTTCAGCCAAAACCTCGCTGCGTCCGCCGTCCATGGGTGTAAGGGAATACCCAATGGGCAGCGCGTTTTTCAGGGACCAGGTCACGCCGCGCTCTCCCCGGGCGTCCAGGGCCACCACATTCAGCGTCCGGTAAAGCTCATCGCCTCCCCGTGGGCCGGTGGAGACGCCGGCGGCTGCGGAAAACAGCCAATCGAGGAACGCATTGTCCCCTACCACGCCCTTGGTCAGCGTCACCGGCTCGAACCGGGTCAGCACCGGGATCACCTGTTGGACACCCCGGTTGTCGCCGCCGTCGCGGGCCTGGACCGTTTCCACAGTCATATTGACGCCGGAAAACTGGGAAAATGCTGCCACAACAGCGCCTTTCTGGTTCTCCACCTCCACCAGGAAGCGGAACGACTGAAACGGCTCCTGATATTGGATTGCCACAGCTCTCACGCCTCCTTATTTCAGAGTGAACGACTGCTGTTCGGGACCGTTGAGTTTTTGATTGACCTCCGATACCTCGCGGCACCAGCGGCGCCGCTCCCAATGGGGGAGCTTCATCACCTCGTCCCGTGGCCAGTGCAAATAATACGAAAGAAAGGTCATCTCTTGAAAGAGCTGTTCCTGAGGATAAAGGACCAGCCCTAATTCAATAAAAAATCCAGCGGCACCTCGATTTCCTGATTACAGTGGGGGCAGACCACCTTATAGGCGGGCAGCTCCGACATGTTGATGCGCTGGTAGAGGTCCTGGAGATAGGCCAGGTCCATGGTGAACAGGCCCTCGATGACCCGGGTGTTGATGCTGCTCAGGGTCCCCAGGCGGGTGATGACCCGGGACAGGAGGATAATCGTCAGATATCCGGAGTTCTGCTGGACCCGTGGATCCCGCAGCGGCAGAATCTCATCGGCAGCCGTAGCCAGGCGCATAGTACCCCGGCGATGGACATCGCCGTTTTTATCCACATAGCCCCTGGGCAGTTCAAATTCAAATTCCGTTTCCATTGGTACTCCTCATGATGGGGGGCAGCGGCCCTGATCTCTGGCGCATGGGAGCGCGCAGCCGGTCAGGGCCGCCTTTTGGTCAATGATTGTGTGCCAGACCGCCGTCCGGTATCACTGTCTTAGATGGGGGAAGGCTCACCGGCCACACCGGCAGGGATATGCTCCAGACCCTCGTGGCACAGCTCCAAGGACTGAATCGCCACTTCGCTGCCCAGACCGTTCAGGTCGGGCACCGTGTAGCCCACGGGCCACGCGTTGATCAGGTTCCAGGAGGGGCCGGGGTTGCCGGCATCGTCAATGAGGGTGATGGTCACATCATGACGGACCAGACCCGTGGGGGGCGCGTTGTTGCTGGGAGCAACGGAGTAGAGCCACTCCAGGAAATCCGTATCATCGGATACGCCCCAGCGCAGCGTCACGTTGCCGAACTTGGTCAGACCGGCCAGCTTGCGGGGGGTATTCCGCAGATCGTCGCCCTCCCGGTACTCCACCGCGTCCACGGAGGAACTCATACCGGAAACTTCCGAAAAACCGGCACGGCTGATGCCATCAATCTCAACCTGGTACCGAAATACTCTGTACGGGTAATTAATCGCCATTCGTTTTCATCCTTTCTGTCAGGCGTACGGGAAGCCCTTATTCGCCGGTAGCCGTTTTCTGGGTGATGCGGAAGATCACAAATTCCGCGGGCTTGACCGGCGCAATTCCGATCTGGCAGATCAGACGGCCGTTATCAATATCGTCCTGCGTCATGGTGGTGGGACCACACTCAACAAAGAAGGCCTGGTCGGGGCTGGAGCCAGCCAGGGCGCCGTCCCGCCAGCAGGTGGCCAGGAAGGTCTCGATGGTCCGGGTCACACGGCTCCACAGAGTCTCGCTGTTGGGCTCGAAGACCACCCAGTTGGTGCTTGCCTTGATGGACTCCTCCACGTAGATGAACAGCCGCCGGACGTTGATGTACTTCCACAGTCCGTTGGAGCTGATGGTGCGGGCGCCCCACACGCGGATGCCGCGGCCGGGGAACGCCCGGATCAGGTTCACACCCACGGGGTTGAGGATGTCCTGCTCGCCGTTGTTGTAGCTGCAGGAAAGGCCGGTGCAGCCGCGGACCACTTCGTTGGCCGGAGCCTTGTGGACACCGCGCTCGTTGTCGCTGCGGGCAAAGATACCGGCCATGGCGCCGGAGGGCGGGAAATAGGCGGGGCGCTTGGCGCCGGCGTCGAACATCTGCAGCCAGGGATGGTACATGGCGGCGTAGGTGGAATCGTACATATCCCGGAAGTTGGCCACATCATTGGTCTTGGTCAGCTCCATGGGGATGTCGAGGATGGCAAAGCAGCTCTTCTTGTTCTCGCAGAAGGCAATCAGGGCCGACTGGACCTCGGGCATGGTGACGCCGGGGATGGCCATGATGGAAACGCTGCTGTTCTCCTGGAAAGCCTGGAGCGCGGTGCGCTTGCCGGGGCCGTCATCCTTGCCCAGATAGGTATCCGCGGTGAGCTTCTGCACCGATCCGTCGCTGCCGCCGGTCAGGGTCAGAACCATCTCGCTGCCGGTGCCGCCGCACAGCTCATAGGGTACGATGCTGGCGGTGGGAGCGGGAGCAGGGGCCTTTTCCTCCTTTTTCTCGTCCTTTGCAGGCGCCGGAGCCGGAGCCTTGGCAGCGGCGGGGAGAATCTCCACCCGGATCAGATCGCTCTTGGCGGTCTTGACCGGCGCATAGTTCAGCGCTTCGGGCTTCAGAGACAGGTTCTCATAGACCTCCACCATGTCGTCGAGGCGGACGGCGAGGGTAATCTCGCAGGTACGGATGTACTTGGCGGTACCAACTTTGGTGTCGGCCACGTTGATCGTGCAGGGGGCATCCAGGGTAATCACCTTGTCCAGCACGTTCTTGACGGTGGCATAGGCAGTCTTGGCGCCGTCGAACAGCTCCACCACGTCACCGATCTGGAAACCATCGGCGTTCTTCAGCGTCAGATCTGCGCCGTTGACAGCCAAAACCTGGGTCTTGGCCTTGCTGGAGGCGGACACGGTGACGCGCATGTTCTCCGCCCACGCGCCGGGGTTGGCGGCAGTGACCTTCAGGACACCTGCCACAGCCGAGCCGGCCTTGGCATCGGCGGGAACGGCACGCATGATATAGGCGCGGGAACCGCCGTTGAGGAAGAACTGCTCCACCGCGTAGGGGAGGAATCGGGCGGTGCCGCAGGCAGCCTCACTGAGGTAGCCGCCGTACATCCGTCTGTAGTCGGCAAAGCTGGTAACCAGCTGGGGCTGACCCACAACCGGGCCGCGCTCCGCCAGACCCACAAAGCCTGCCGTGCTGGTGCTGACACCCTGCATAGGGGATGCACCAGAATCATACTCCTCCACGTATACACCTGGGGACAAATATTCTGCCATGTTGTTGCTTCACGCCACGATTGGCTGGGGGGCCGGTCGTGAAGCACCCCTCCTTTCGTCGTAAAATCTGGTATGTAATGATGGGTTTTCTATGGCGACGAGCCTCCTGCCGGCTTCGTGCAATCAGCGGGACAGGCAGCGGCGCTGTCTATCCGGCTGATTGCACGAGGCTCCGGCGGGATCTCTCGGCTCACAAATTGGGACGCTCCGGCATCAAAAAGCGCCAGAAGCGTGTGATAACGGCGGCGTTATATTCGATGGCCTCCCGCAGACGCGCCGCCGCGTCATAGGGGTCGGGCAAATCGGCCTCAGTGCGGAACGCCGCCCGGCCATCCTCCATCAGGAACATGCCGCCCTGGACCACCCGACAATTGATCTCGTTGCAGCGCTCCAATGCCTGCGTCCGGTCTGCTGCCGCCGCAGGGTAACGGCCATAGGCCAGCATCCGTCCATCCAAGCACCGGCAGGCCATATCCCAGATCGCGCCGCCCTGCCGCAGGCGAAACAACAGGCATCCGCCTGCTTCGGTCCATTCCGCACCGCTGTCCTCCAGCAGTTGGAGCAGCAGCGTCCGGATTTCCTCTGCTTTCATCTCCGCACGCCTCCTACAAGCTCAGGGCCGCCGTTTCCGGCAGCGCCATGGCGCCGAAGTCCGGCCCGGACGTCAGCTCCAGGGCCTGTTCCGGCACCGGCAAAGGCTCGGTATCCACCGTCTCGGGAAAGCGTACCGGCGGCGCCGGGGCGGGTTCCCGTCGGGAAAGCAGACTGAGAAAGGCGCTGTTGCCGATTCGGCTGGCCAGCTCCATAACAACCTCCGCCGGCAGCTGCTCCAGGCTTCCACCGGCGCGCAGTACGTCCAGACCAACCTGGAGCGGAACGGCCCCGCCCTCACGGAGCGGTTGGTTCTTCCGGTACTCCTGCCGGGCGGTCCGGCTCTTGGAATTCGTCTCGGTCCGGCGGCTCTGCTGCTGCATGGTCCGTTTCTCTCCTTCCCAGCTCGTCCGGCGGTGCTGGCGGCTCCGGCGGCGGCACATCCGCTTCCGGGCGCAGCGCTGCAATCAAGTATTCCAGTGTGTCTTCGCCTTCCAATTCCTCCAGGGCCTCCTGGGCCCGGTCGGAAATCCAGCGGAGCTTGCTGATAAATTCGGCTTTCATCTGTTCTTTCCGGGCCATCAGGGCCCGAGTATGGACCAGGGCATTTTGCAGGGCCGGTCGTTCCCTTGGGTCCACCGCCCCTTTCAGCTGCGTCCGATACGCCTCCAGCAGTTCCCGCTCCCGACTGTCATCGAGGAAGGGATATACCCGCCGCAGGGTGGCCGCGCCCTCCGATTCCTTCAGGTCGCCGCAGCCCATGGCCATCTGGGTCATGGTGTCCACCATGGCGCGGGCATCGCTGAGGACGTCCACCACCAGACCCACGGCGCTTTCGGCAAAGCCCCGGTGAAAAACCATCTGGTCCGGGGGGCTGCCGGGAATCATGCGAACCTGACTGCCGGTGCCAAACAACGTCTGCCGCTGCTGCAGCGGCTCGCTTTGGCCCAGGGAGCGCTTGAGACAGGTGGCCAGCATCATGCGGCCGGAGCCTTGAAGCACCGCCGCCGCCAGATTGCCCCGCTGAAACGCCGTCTCCGCAAAGGTGTGGAGGGGTGATTCGGCAAGCTCTGGATGGTACCGGCCCGATTGGCGCGCCCCGCCTCGGCCCGCCGGTGTTTCCCGACGGTCCGGCGTTTCTGTGGACGCCTGGGGAGTTCTCTCCGCGGTCTCGTTCCGTGCATGGTCCTCATCGGCTCCTTCCAGCGTCAGCTGGGCTGCCCGCCGCCGGCCAATCCGGTCAAAGGTCTCCTGAAAATTCTCGGTGACATGCCAAAGAGGGTCCCGGTGCTGAAAGCCGTCGGCATCCACCGCGTGGCCCAGCTGCCGCTGCGTCTCCTGCCGGATTCGCGGCGCCGGGTCCCATGGTTTCTTCCTGGGCACTCTGGTCTGCACAGCGCTTCCTCCCTTATTCCTGCCCCGTCAGCCGCCGGATGGCCCGGTAAAGCTGCTCGGTTTGCAGGGGGCGGAGCAGAAAGTCCGCCGCATGGATTCTCAGGTATTGGATGGCATAGCGCGGCGTGTCGTCGATGCACACCAGGCGGCAGCCCCGGTCTGTTTCCAGAAGCCGCCGGGCCGCCAGAAATCCGGTGGTATCTCCGATTCCCAGAAGAACGCCGTAATATCTGCCGGGGCAGAAGCCCTCCCAGAGCTGCGGCAAATCGGTCAGGGCGCAGACCTCCGCAGGAATGCCTTCCTGCCGGCAATGCTCCCGGATAAATGCACACAGAAATCGGGTTTCCATCTGAGATCCGCCGCAAATTGCCAGCCGCATCCTCGCACCTTTCTCTCTCGCCACACAAAGACGACTTACTTTCCCATGGTCGGTCTATATTGTAGCAAGTTTTTTGTCTGTTGGCATAGATTTGGCACGAATAGTGTCGAACTGTCATAACTTGCACGGCCCATAGGGGGCATTCCCGGTCAATTTCCCCAGTTTTTGGCAAGCTGCCACTCCTGGAACCGCTGCCGGGCTTCAGCCAGGCGCTTGGCGCTGATGGGAATCCGGGTGCCGTCCTCCATAAGGAAGTCCCGCTCCTCCAAAGTCCGGACCCGGTCCAGATTTACCAGATAGCTCCGGTGGCAGCGGAAAAACCGGTCGTCATCCAGATCCGTCTCCAACGCCTCCATGGTCCGGCGCACCTCATACGCCCGGTCTCCCACCTGGATGGTGGCCGTATGGCGGCGCATCTCCAGCCACACCACGTCCGACGGACGGACCCACTGGGTCTGCCACTCACCGCCTACGGAAATCTGCTGCAATCGGATAGTCTCCCGCTGGACAAACCAGTCCAATGCCTGGTCCACCAAACTTTGATCAAGGGGTTTTACCAGATAGTCCATGACCCGCAGCTCAAAGCTCTCCAGGCCGTGTTCCTGACTGGTGGTGGCAAAGATCAACGCGCACGCGGCATCCTTCTGCCGCAGGCGGCGGGCAGTCTCCACGCCGGAAAGGCCCGGCATAAAGATGTCGAGAAAGACCAGATCCCATCGCCCCGGCCGCCATCGGTCCAGCAGCTCCTCGCCGCCGGCGGCGGACTCCAGGCTCAGCTCGATGGCCTTCCGTCGGCAGTAGTCCTCCACCATCCGTCCCAGAGACGCCCGCTCCTCGGCCAAATCGTCACACACCATTACCGAGATTCGCATGCAGGCTCCTCTCCTTTCTTCCACTCTGCCAGGGCTTGCCGCAGCGGCGCCAACTGCTGTCGGCTGACGGTGATGGTCCGCCCGTCCCCCCGCATGGTCAGCGTGCCGCCGGTGAACTCGGAAATGGCCGACAGGTGGACGAGAAACGCCTTTTGACAGCGAAAAAAGGGCGGATTGGGCAGTTCCATCTCCAACTTTTTCAGAGAAACGCTGACTTGGATATAGCCACCGGTGCAGAAGAGTCCGGTTTCCCTGCCCTGTGCCTCGGCATACCGCAGCTGGCACAGCGGCAGACGTACCCGCTCCCGTCGGGCAGGCAGGTCCAGCCATTGCAGCCCGCTTCGCCAGGCGGCAAAGCAGCGGTCCATGGCCTGGCGGAATCGCTCCGCGTCGGCATCCGACGGCAGAAAAGCCGCCGCATGCCAGCGGCAGGCTCCCACGGCGTGGCGGGGCCGCCGGGAGATCACCACCAGCTCCGCTGCCATCAGGGACTCCGGCCGCTGGGAGCCGGTGGCCTCCACCGTATCCGTGTCGAGAAACAGCAAATCCGGCGCCGATTCCGGCAGCACGCCGCTTACCTCCAGCACAATGTCCACACAGCAGTCCGCCGCCCAATGGCTGAGCTTCGTCGAAAACGATGCCGCCAGGCTGTGGTTCCGGGTACACAGCATCAGCCGGGCCGGACGTTCCCCAAGCACGCCGATTCCTCCTTTCGCCTCGGTTCTCCAGTTTTCAACACGGATAGTTTACCAAACATATCAGATTTTCGTAAAGCTGCTTTCCGCAAACAGGCCCATTTTTCCTTGAACGGTACAATTTTTTCGCAACCGGGATTGATTGGTGCTTGACATACCCTGCAAAATTCGTTAGACTTTTTAAATACCTTATCTATATTTATTGAAGGGGTGCTATCATGCTCTGTGTCGCCTGCTGCG